>ERZ808240.15-NODE-15-length-222112-cov-29.202317_pt1 | contig 222112 bp, 180 predicted proteins | sample MGYA00521084_ERZ808240 | MGnify/ENA primary metagenome ERZ808240 (study PRJEB31516, sample SAMN03275571) | gut metagenome | biome: mammalia-associated habitat; material: feces | host: Papio cynocephalus | place: Kenya | collected 2012-08-06 ...
CGGTCGGGGCAGCGGGCCCCGATGAGCGTTCCTCATGAGCTTTGAAAAAGCTCTCCAATTATTTTGGATATCAAACATAGGTACTGGTTCTGAAATCGTCATCCTGTGGCTTTCGTGCTTTCGGGTTATAGCAAAAGATGTGGAAAATGCTCTAACCTGAAGCGGCCGCAACGCAATTGCGGAGGTGCTTACCCTGATTTTGTCCGGCCAAAGCGCTATTCCACGGAGAAAACGCCGTTGAGAGACACTTTGTCCGGCAGAACGCCAATCCGCCGGATAAGTTTACATTCTCGGATTCTGCTCTGGCCGCATGTCACCTCGACATAACAAAAAAGCGAGTCAGGTGCGATATAACCTAACTCGCTTTGCGGACTCAAGGTGCCGCGGCATTCAGTCTTCTCTCATCCTCGGAGCATTATTGTGATGCTGCTACGGAATTGTATGTTTGTGATTATCAATCAATACTCCTCCTCGTTAAAGAAGAAGTCGTCTTTGGTGGGGTAGTCGGGCCAGATATCCTCGATGGATTCGTATATCTCGCCTTCCTCTTCGAGTTCCTCAAGGTTCTCTATAACTTCTTCCGGAGCTCCGGAACGGTTTGCGTAGTCAATCAATTCTTCTTTGCTTGCAGGCCATGGTGCATCGTCCAGGCTGCTTGCCAGTTCAAGTGTCCAATACATAAGTCGTACAATGTTTAGTCCGCAAAGATATAAAAATATTCGATACTTGATATAGCAGCGGAAAAAATCAACTTATCTCGACTCCTCCGAATGCGCATTCTGCGTCTATGAATATGGTGTGACGGCCGCTCCGTCCAGACAGCTTGTTGTTCACACCACCGAAAGCCGATGTCCCCTTTACATCGACGGCTATTCCGTCAGGGAGCATGATCTTGACACCGGCAAATTTGGCCTGTACGCTGATATGCTGATCGTTATTTATGATGGCTTCCCTTAAGTCGAGTGTCATGGAGCCGAAAGCGGCCTCAATCCTTGCTCCCTCGAAAACTTCTCCGCTGATCTTCTTGTTCTGCTCGCCGAATGCGATGTTGTAGGATTTCACTCCATTATCTATTTGTGTCGTCTCCATCTTGAAGCCGTGAGACTTGCCGGAGAAGATACTGCATGCTCCGATGATTATCAGGAGTACGGCGAGTCCGAGTTTCCAGAAGATGGACCAGTCGATTAACCCCTGCGCCTGAAGCAGCAGGAGGACACCTGTGCTGAATCCCATGACTGAACCCCAGTTGGGGTGAGTGATGAACCCGAGCAGAAACGGGATCATTATGAGAAGAGTCCACCATCCCTTAAAGAAAATGTTGAAACTGAGAACTCCGGAAATACTTAATATCCACAATATGCCCAATGCTATGAGGGCAAGTCCGAAAATGGTTTTGTTGAGCGATTTCATGGCATTGATATTTAAAAAGATGCAATAAACTCATCTATGGTGCAGCCTTCTGGCATGGCACTGCTGAGCCGTAGGCGCAGCCGCTGTTTGGCCTTGGTAACGGAGACAGGGGATATCCCGAGCATGCTTGACATCTGTTTCCCATTGAAACGGAATCGCAGCAGAGTGGCGATCCTCATTTCATTCTGGGTTATATCTGGAAATGAGGTTTTTAGCCGGGTAGGGAAGTGATCACAGACCTTGTCCAGAATTTCATCCAGTCTTTTCCAGTCCTTGTCGGAGAGATAGCGGTCGCTTTCTCTCAAGGATGTCACAAGTTTGTCTTCATCCATGAGAACTGACCGCAGTTCCGAGCGGTTGCGTTCGCTTTGAATGAGTTTAGCCTGTCCACGATTCAGTTCCTCTTCTTTCTCTTCAATGGCACTGTCTCTGGATTCCAATTTGTTACGGAAAATTTTGGCCATCACGAATATGGCAACTGCAAGGACTATCAGCACCGACAGAGCCGTTCCGATGATTCTGGCTCGGGAAGAACGGGCATCAGCCTTTTCCAGCTCCACTCTGGACTCTATGATTTTGTCGCTTTGCTGTTCTGCCGTCCTCTGGTCGTTGAGTTGATGGTTGAGAGTAAGATATTTGACCGCGTTGGCATCATCGTGGAGCAGGTCTCTGTATACTATATATGTTATCTGTGAGGCGGTGATCCTTGAGACGAGATTTGGTGAATCAAGATCTTTTGCCGCATAGAACAGTGCGGAATCAGCCATTCCCATTTTGCGGAAAGCATCTGCAAGCACAACATAGCGTACGCGCTCTTTCCTTTTCCCCTCCTTTACCAGTCTTTCTTGCGTCCTGACGCCCTCTGATGCACATTCGAGGGCCTTGTCAAACTGCCCGTCGCGACTGTAAATGGCAGCGACGCCATAAAGAGCTCTGGCGTAGTCGTTCTCCGAACGGCCTTCCTTGGCCACGGACACCGCTTCTTCTCCGCGCCTGATGGCCTCCGAATAGTCCCCGCCGGAGTCAGCCAAGAACATTAGGGCGTGGGAGGTATTTATGAGGCCGGTGATTTCGAGGGCTTTGGATCCTGCAGCCCGAGCTTCCTCTATCCCTTTCTCAAATTCCGGAATGGACGAGTTGTACCATCTCCTCTCATTCAAGGCGGTGGCGTATCTCATGTGGATCAAGGCGGCAAGCATGTGGTTATCGGATCCTTCGATCTGCCGACTCGCCATCATCAGGTCGTGGACCCATTCGGCTTCGTTTCCTGACTTGTTTTCTTGATTCACAACACTGCGCAGGTAATAGGACAAGGCTTTCCGATCGTCTGAGCCATGACGCAGGAACCATTGCACCCCGGAGTTCATGATCTCTTCATCGAGTTGTGGCTTGTATGAGTTATAGTCCGCGTAGGTTTTAAGCAAACACCAGGAGGCATGTCTGAACGCCCCGTCGGCAGCGGTGTATGGTCTTGAGTCAAGTATCGCCGCGGCACTGTCGGGTTTTGAGTCCACGAGCGACTCCGCTTTCCGGAGATCATCGGGGAGGTCTGTTCCACTGTGACACGCCGTCAGGCATAGCGCAATGATAAAGATAGGAAAGGCTTTGTTCATAAGTCCCCAAAAGTACGAAATTGTTCCGGCTTTGCAAAGCCGGAACAATTTGTTGTCATTTGCCCTCGATCCCGGATCCTTTGGCGCTTCCGATACGGGAAGCCTCATCGATATTGCCGACATTGCGCCTTTGGGTCCCGGTGGCTTTCCCGAAGTTCCAACTGATGCCTATATGGAAGCTCTGCGCGTAGTACTTCTGTCCTAGGTATGAACTTTTTACGCTGCCGAGCACGGATTCGTCCCCTGCTGTCAGGCAGTCCAGATTGGTCGCCAATGTACGGAAGATGTCGTCGAGTTTGGCTGTGAGAGTGAGTCTGCCGTCAAGCATGTTCTTGCGTACTGCAAGATTGGCAGTGTACTGGTCGCGGATCTTGAAGAAACCATAGGCCATAGGGGAGTTGTATCTTCCGTCAAGTTGGATTTTCCAGTCGGACGGGAGGTTGAAGGTGAGGCAGGTGTACAGGGCTGCCGAGAGGGTTCTGTTCTCTGCCATACCGGCTGTGGAAGCATCCATGTACAGGGCATTGGCATTGACGGTCCAGATGAACCATCTGGTGATCGGGAGTTCTGACAGGGCTGCGGTAAGGATTGCCATGTCCTGCCGGCCGAAGTTGGCCCAAGCCAGCATCTGGTCTCCATTTGCCTTGAGGTACGGCATTTGGGAGAACATGTCTCCGGTGTGGCTGTATCCGGCGCTGAGGGCGAAGTGCTGGCCCATGCCGGCGGACAGTGATACTTCGTCTATGTACGAAGGCTTCAAAGCCGGGTCTCCGACAGTATAGGAATGGGCGTCAATGTAGTTTTCTGCTGGATTGAGGGCGTAGTAACTTGGTCTCTGGATGCGCCTTGAATAGGAGAGTGCGAAGTTGAGCCCGGCTTTCGGGGTGAATCCGGCAAATACCGTCGGGAAGAGATCGAAATAACTTCGCCTTGTCTGGTCCGAGGCGGAAATCCAGTCCCCGAATGAGTTGGTGTATTCTCCTCGCAGTCCGGCCTTCAGAGACCACTTTGGGCCAAGCTGTGCTGAAGCAGAGATATATGCGGCCCCGATGTGTTCGCGGTAGTTGAATTCGGTGTTCCTATCCGGCAGTCCCGTTTCGATACGTGTGGTCGTGTTGTCGGTGGAGGAGAGAGCCCACTTGAGTCCGGCCTCAAGCATGAACATTTTGGCTACCAATGTCTGATAGTCGATTTTAGCCGAGTATATGTTGACCCTGTTGTCCGAGCCGATCTCCCTCCGGCTGCCGGTCCAGTCTGCCATACGGTCTGTAAGCGCGTAGATGTCGGTAATTCCTTCACCAGTGCCGGTATTGTTGTACCAGTCGAGGTTGGCTGTCAGTTCTGCACTGCGCGACTGGTCGAAAATGTGCGTGTAGTTGAGGTTTGTGTTGACCTGCCTCATCCTGTTGTCGTTTCTGGTGTCGGACTCTGTCCTCTCAATCGTGGTGTTCCCGATGGTCTGGTTTGTGATGTTATGGGCCCTGTCAGAACTCATAAGGTCATGAGCCATAGGGATATTTACTATAAATCCGAAAGTATTGCGCTCGTCTGCCATCCAGTCGTTGCCGAGGCGTACCTGCCAGTTGGAATAACGGTCTTTCTGGAGGGAACTGGATGTTATGGCCATCGGAATGCCTGCATTGTCCAGACGGTTGTCGATGTCCATCTTGATGTCGGTGTTGTATATGCCCTCGTAGATGTTGAGGAATGTGCTGGTTTTTCTGCCTCGATAATTGAGGTTCGCCCAACTGCTTTCCTGCCATAGGAAGCGGTCGGTGTCTTTGAAATACATGCCACCTCCGTCTGCACCGAGGCTGCCGTTGAGGCCTGCGAGCGTGTTGCGTTTGGTCTTGATGTTGATGATGCCGCCCTGGCCTGAAGCATCATACTTGGAGGAAGGGTGTTCCATCAGTTCGAATTTTTCGATGCTTTCGCCTCCCGTGGAGCGCAGCATAGCTTCAAGGCTCTGTCCGTCCAGATAGGAGGGCCGTCCGTCAATCCAGACCTGGACGCTCTTTCCGTTGAGCTTGATGTTGCCGTCCTTGTCTATGGTGACTCCTGGAGTTTTGCCGAGGAGCTCAAGGGCATTGCTGCCTTGGGCGAAGGCGCTTTGGGATATGTTCATGACCACTTTGTCCACTTTCATTTCCACCAGCTTGACCCTTTCGGTGACAGTGGCGCCGGAAAGCATGCCGGCATCTTCTTCAAGGAAGATCACAACTTTCTCTTTGGTCCCAGCAAGTAGTGTCACCTGACGGCTGAAGTTTTTGTATCCGAGCAGGGACGCTGTGAGGGTGTATTCTCCGGGTTTGGCTGCCAGTCTGTAGGTGCCGTCAGCTTCGCAGGTGGTGCCTGCAATTATGCTGCTGTCCTTGTCCATCAGAGCGACAGTCGTCCAGCCCAAAGGCTCTCCGCTTGCCTTATCATATATGGTTCCTCCGATTTCAGTCGGAGTCTGTCTTGCCGCACTTGCGTTTGAAGTGCAGATTAGTGTCGCGGCCAATGTCAAGGCCGCTTTGATGAGATTGTTCATTCTGTCCGTTTTTTTCACGATGCAAAGTTAGCCCGGAAAGGGCTTTGGCGGTGCATCGTGATGTGGACAGATGTCAATGTTAAATAATTGATAGACAGTATATTGTTGCGCCTGTTGTGGACAAGTGGACATTTCAGAAGATGCGTGAACGCCATAAGACAAAAAATACCGGCTGGAATCATCCAGTCGGTATTTTGTGACGCCTGCAGGATTCAAACCTGCGACCTTTTGATCCGTAGTCAAATGCTCTATTCAGCTGAGCTAAGGCGCCAAGTCAAACCGGACGAACCGGTCTGTTATTTATTCTGCCGGGGTTTCCTTCACGTTGCGCTTTGCCTCCTTGATGCGGGCCTTCTTACCTGCAAGGTTGCGGAGGTAGAAGATACGTGCGCGACGAACCTTTCCGACTTTGTTGAGTTCAATCTTCTCGATGGCTGGAGACTCGTAAGGGAAAATCCTCTCGACTCCGACTCCGTTGGACACCTTACGGATAGTAAAGGTCTTGGTGAAAGGGGTAGCTCCGCAAATCTGGAGAACTACTCCGCGGAAGCTCTGAAGTCTGAACTTGTCGCCTTCCTTGATCTTGTAGGTCACGGTGATTGTGTCACCTGCCTTGAACTCCGGGTAGGATGCAGCCTTGTTCTCGCTGAAGGACTGCTCCACTATTTTCATCAAATCCATAATCTGAATTATGTTCTAATTGCAGCATCATCAAACCGTCTGAAGAGCGGCTGCCGTTTTCGGATTGCAAAGATAGGCAATAATCGCGAACCTCCAAAATTTTTTAAAAGAATTCGCTCTCTTTTTTGAAGATCGTCATGTCGTCCCTTGTAGGTGCCGGCTTGAACGAATCGCTGCCCCTCATCGCCTCGATTGCGTCTTTCTCGCTCTTGCTCAGTTTGTGAGGAACCCAGATCAGGATCTTTATGTAGAGGTCGCCCTTGCCGTAGCCGTTGACTGAAGGAAGACCTTTGCCGCGGAGCTTCTGCACTGTTCCGGACTGGGTGCCGGCAGGCAGTTTCACGGTCTGAGGCCCGTCAAGGCAAGGAACCGTGATCTCGCATCCGAGTATGGCATCGGTTACCCTTATCACTTTTGTGTAGAAGAGGTTCTGTCCCTCCCTCTTGAAGAGGGCATGAGGTATCTCCTCAATGGTGACATAGAGATCCCCGTTGACTCCTCCCATTGGACCGGTGTCCCCACCGCCCTGTACTGTCAGCTGCATGCCGTCCTCGACCCCTGCCGGAATCTTGACGGTCACGTTCTCCCGAACCTTGACGACTCCGGTGCCGTGGCACTGGCTGCACGGATTGGTGACTATTTTGCCTGAGCCCTTGCAGTTGGGGCAAGTAGTGGTCTGGGTGAATATGAAACTGCCCGTCACCACCTGGCCCGTTCCCTTGCAGGTAGGGCATATCTTGACATCAGACGCGTTGGTCGTTCCCTTGCCGCCGCAGGCTGGACATGGCCTGTTGCGCTCGACGGTGATGGTCTTCTCGCACCCGGAGGCAATCTCCTCCAGGGTGAGGCGCACCTTGACACCGAGGTCGTTGCCCCTCACCACGCGGGAGCCTGAACTCCTCTGGCTTCTGCCTCCGAACGGGGAACCCCCTCCGAATGAGGAGCCTCCGAAACTGAATCCGCCACCTCCGAAGATGTTTTTCAGCAGGTCGTCTAGACTGCCGAAGTCCTGGGCCCAGTTCTGGCTTCCGGAAGTGTCTCCGACACCGGCGAAGCCGAACTGATCGTATTTGGCCTTCTTGTCCGGGTCACTCAATACGGAATATGCCTCGGAAGCCTCCTTGAACTTCTCCTCGGCGGTCTTCTTCTCCTCGTCCGTACCGCTTACCCAACGGTCCGGATGCCATTTGAGCGCCGCCTTGCGGTATGCGCTCTTTATGTCATCGGCGCTGGCCCCTTTCTGAAGGCCGAGCACCTCATAGTAATCTCTTTTCTCTGCCATAATGTTTTATGCTCCTACAACAACCTTCGCATAGCGGAGCACCTTCCCGTTGAAAGTGTACCCGGTCTGGATGACATCCACCACCTTGCCTTTCATGTCCTCTGAAGGGGCCGGTACCTGGGTGACAGCCTCGTGCATGTCGGTGTCGAACTTCTCGCCTTTGGCCTCGATTTTGGCGAGTCCTTTGGATTTGAGGTAGTCCATCAGCTTGGTGTAGATGAGGTTAGTGCCTTCCTTGGCAGCCTCATCTGCTGAAGATGCGAGCATCTCCATGGCCCTCTCGCAGGCATCAAGTACAGGAAGCATTCCCTTGACTGTCTCGGCTGAAGCCGAAGCCGTAAGGGAAAGCCTCTCCTCGGCGGAGCGGCGGCGGAACGTCTCGAACTCAGCCATCAGGCGCAGATAATCATTCTTCTCTTTCGCCAGTTTGTCAGTGAGTTCGGAGATTTTCTTCTCAAGCCCCTCATCCTTGCGCTCCTCCTTCTTGCTCTCTTTGTTCGGATTTTCTTCAACGGGAGTCTCCTCCTTTTCCAGTTCAGGCTCCCTCTTTATATTTTTCTTGTCTGACATAATCAAAGTCATTTTTATGACTCATCAAAATCAAAAGCCCTGCCAGTGACATAATGTCACCTGAAGAAGCGGTCTATTTCCTTGAGAGACTCCGGAAGCGCGAAGATCGCCACCCGGTCGTAGGCCTCTATCTTCGTGTCGCCCACGGCGATGTATGCGTCGTTGCCGCGGATGACCCCGACTATGATGGCGTTCTGCGGAAACTCGAGGTCTTTGAGCGGGGCCTTGGTGATCGGTGCGTCCGGCGCCACCGTGTATTCCATCACCTCCGTGTTGGTGCCGGCCATGTACCTGACAAAACGCGCCTTGCCCGACAGGGTGAGGCGGAAGATCCTGCCAGCCGTGATCAGCTTGCGGTTGATGACATTGTCCACCCCCATCTCCTCCGCGAGGCGGATGTATTCTATGTTCTCGACTTCTGCCACGGTGCGGGCGACCCCGAACTTGCGGGCCACCACACAGGAGAGCACATTGCTCTCGTCACTGTCCCCGAGGGCTATGAAGGCGTCGTACTGCTGTATGCCCTCCTCGAAGAGGAAGTCCGAGTTGCGTCCGTCCCCGTTGATGACCAGGACCGAGTCCGGCAGGTTTTCGGACAGATGGATGCAGCGGTCCCTGTCCTTCTCCACTATCTTGACGGTGATCCCCGCCCCGGCGAGGGACCTGGCAAGCATTTCGGAAGTCCTTCCCCCGCCGAGGATGAACGCGCTGCTTATGTCTATGTTGCTCTTTCCGAACAGTTTATGAAGAGCGGCCACGCCTTCCCGGCGGGAGATGGTGAAGACAAGGTCTCCGAACAGGAATTTCGTGTTGAGTTTCGGGATGATGGTCTTGCCGTCGCGGGATATGGCTATGACCCTGAACTGCTTGAGGTCTTCGGGATCTATGGTGCTGATGAACTCGGAGAGCTTCAGGTCGAGCAGGGGAGACTCCTCGTTGAGCTTGAACACAGCGATCTGGAGTTTGCCGCGGGCGAACTCCATGGTCTCGGCAGTGGAGTTGTGGTTGAGAAAGTCCACGATCTCATCCGCCGCAATCCTTTCGGGATAGAACATCATCTCGATGCCCATCTCCTTAAAAAGCAGCTTGTTCTCGGCAGAAAGGAACTCCTCGTCGCTGATTCTTGCTATGACTTTGGACGCACCGAGCCGTTTGGCCAGCAGGGCACCCACTATGTTGACTTCCTGTGGGGCAAAGGGGTATACCGCTATATAAAGGTCCGCCTGTGCAGCCCCGGCTTCCTTGAGTACCTTGATGGAAGACGGACTGCCTACAATGGTCTCCACGTCCGTGTAGGCGGACATCGACGCTATCCTTTGCTGGTTGTCGTCGATGACGGTGATCTCGTTGCCCTCGGAGCGTAGCATTTTCGCCAGATGCGAGCCTACCTCCCCGGCGCCTTCAATGACAATCTTCATATTTTCTCAAATAATCAAAAATCTTCTTCCCGCGCAGCGCATACTCCACGATTATGCACAGAGGCATTACCCCGCGCACTTTTCCTGAGCCGGTGGCCGGGGTGTGCGGGGCCTTGCGCAGAGTGCGGTATTCCCTGTGTGCCCGGAACACGGCCCGGAACAAGTCCGTCTTTCCCTGCAGAAGGTACACGAGCGCGGACGCATCATCAAGCAGGAGGCGCACGAAAATCCGGACGCGTGCCCTGGCCGGGCCTATCGTCGGGGCGAGGTTGTTGTCCAACAGGAGCAGGCCGTTGCGGTAGTTGAGCCTGAGCTTCGAGACCGAAGTGCGGGGGAGCGTGCCCCCTCCCAGATGCCAAACCCGTGTGCACGGGACAACACTGACCTTGTACCCCGACAGCTGGGCCCTCCAGCAATAGTCGATCTCCTCCATGTGGGCGAAAAACCGGTCATCCAGTCCTTTGAGCTCTTCCCACAGCGACGCCCTGGTCATCAGGCAGGCCCCGGACACCCAGAGGACATCCTGGCCGCGGAAATACCATGGCCCGTCAATATCGGTGCGGGACAGGACTCGTCCCCGGCAGAAAGGGTAGCCGAAACGGTCAACATACCCGCCCGCCGCTCCGGCATATTCAAGCATCCCTGTCTGGATGTACTCCCCGTTGCGGTGCAGGAGCGCCATCAACTTGGGCCCGCAAACCCCGCATTCGGGGTGTTCGTCCATGTGCCGGGTGAGGTTGTCTATCCAGTCCGGGTCCACGAGAACGTCCGAGTTGAGCAGGACAATGTACTCGGGGCGCGAGGCCGGTCCGGAGAGCAGGGCCGCGACAGCCCTGTTGTATCCTCCGGTGAAACCATAGTTGCGCTCCAGGGCAATTGTCCTGACTCCCGGGAAATGCTGGGCGAGCATCTCAACCGAGCCGTCAGTGCTGCCGTTGTCCGCGACCACAAGCTCCGCATCCCTGCCGCAGAGGCTTTCCTCTATGGCAGGGATGAACTGAGCCAGATATTCCCTGGTATTCCAGTTAAGTATGACAACGGCGGTTTTCAGAACCGGACCCTATTTGCAGTCGCAACTGTCATCGCAGCTGCAATCCTTTCCGTCCTTGCATCCGCAGTCGCAACTGTCATCGCAGCTGCAATCCTTTCCGTCCTTGCATCCGCAGTCGCAACTGTCATCGCAGCTGCAATCCTTTCCGCAATGGCAGCCGTCTTTCGGGAGGTACTCCCCGTGAAGCCCCTCCTTGAGCTCCTTCTCGCTGGCTTCGCGCACGCTCTCCACCTTTCCGGTAAAATGCAGGGTCTTGCCGGCCATCGGGTGGTTGAAGTCCATCGTCACGCTGTCCTCTCCCACGCTCTCGACCTTGCCCTGCACGACCTGGCCGGCAGAGTTGAGCATAGGGATGACGTTTCCCGGCACGAGCAGATCCTCACGGAGCTTGCCGTCGATCTCGAAGGCGCTTTTCGGGATGTCAACCTTGTACTTCGGGTCGTATGCGCCGTACCCTTCCTCCGGTGTGAGGGTGAACTCGAACTTGTCACCAGGTTCCTTGCTCTCCAGTTCAGATTCGAATTTAGGGAGAAGCATCCCTGTCCCGTGTATGTATTCAAGCGGAGCGTCAGATCCCGCCTTGTCGGCTGTCTTGCCTTCCACGTTGAGTTCGTAGCTTACTGCTACAACTTTGTTTTTAGCTACTTTCATTGTTTTTAAAATTAAATTGTTATCCGCTGAAATCCACATCGGCAAACGCCAATGTCGGTATGAGTCTGGACATGCAGCTCCGGGCATCGTCCCCGGCGGCGACAAGACCCTTCCACAGCGTTAGGAAGTTTCCGGTCACCAGCATCCCGCTCACAGGCCTGATGATCCTCCCGTCCTTGAACAGGAAGCCTTCAATGCCGTAGGAGAAATCCCCCGTGACGGGGTTGCTGTTGCCGCCGTTGAAGTCCGTCACGAGTATTCCCTCACCGCACATCTCCAATATTTCTTTTCTTCCCAGACCCGGCCGGGGCCACGGCATGACTTTCGGCCTTGTGGCGTCCTCTACGGTCGGGGCAATGCCGAGTTTGTGCGACATGTAGGTGTTGACAAAATATTCGCACACCTCGCCTTCCCGGACTATGGGAGCTTCATGTGTGGCAACTCCCTCCGAGTCAAAGAGTTTTGAGCATGTCTGTCCCTTGATGTGCGGCAGATCCATGATCGTCAGCCCTTTTGGAAAGACTTTCTTCCCCAAACTGTCCATGAGGAATGAACTGTTCTGCTGTATGGCGAAGGCGTTGAGTGCCTTGAGGATGGGGGAGACCATCTTGGATGCGGCCTCGCTGTCCACCACCATCGTGTATTTCCCGCCGGCAGCCGCTTCCGAGCCTGCCTGGGCTCTGGCGCGCTCAAGGGCCTTCTCTCCGCACGAGGCTGCGTCGAGCCTGTCCAGATGCGAGGCTGAATCCCACCAGTAGCCGCTGTATTTCTCTCCATCCTGCTCGATGGTGATCTCAACCCCGTAGTCAAACGAAGTCTCGCTGTGCACGCACAGCACCCCGTCGGTGTCCATCAGGACGGTCGTGAAGGTGCTGTCGGAGTATTCCCCCTCTTCAGAGAGTATCCCTTCACGGTAGATTGAGGCTTCGAGCGCCATCTGAATCCTCTTTTGAGGGGTGAGCCCCTCCCTGTGACAATCTGTCAGCTCCAGTTCGTCTCCGGTGAGGGCTGTCCTGCAGCAGCGCTCTACTTCCGGAAGATCCCTGCACTCGTCGCGCGAAATCGTCTTGACCGTCCTGACAGAGCTTTCCAGAAAGTCCCTGAGCGAGTCCCTGTCGAGCTTGTTGGTGGAGAAACTTCCGAAGCGGCCGTCAGCGAAGAGCGCGAAACTCAGCGAACTGTCCTCGCAGCGTGTGACCCTGTCCACCTCGCCGTTGAGCGTGGCGACCAGATCCTCTTCACTGCGGCATAGGGTCGCACGAGCCTTGTCGGCCCCTGCCTGGACAGCCATCCGCAGGCTTTCCCTTACAAGTTCTATGTCCTTAGTCTCTGTCATTTCATTCGCCTCCCACGGTAAGATTGCGTATCAGCACGGACGGAATTCCGCACGATACCGCCACGCTCTGCTCTTTTCCGCAGGTCCAGGTGCTCTCGTCTATCTTCAAGTCCGATGCCACTGCCTCAATGTCAGCGAGAGCCTGCGGCCCGTTGCCTATTATGTTTATGTCCTTGACCGGCATCGTGAGTCTTCCTCCTTCGATGAGGAATCCGCTGCGGACATAGAAGGTGAAGTCGCCCTCGCCGATCTTGACCTGGCCGTTGGCGAACTGGTCAACGAAGATCCCGCGGCCCACGGAGGAGATCAGATCCTCGACGCTGCCTTTGTCACCGCTCTCCATGTATGTCGCACGCATACGTGGTATCGGGTTGTACCTGAATGATTCCCTGCGCCCGTTGCCTGTAGGCTGTACTCCATACCAGGCCGCACTGATGCGGTCGTGCAGGTATGATGTCAGCACCCCGTCGGTGACCATGTATGTCTTCTGTCCGGGGATTCCCTCATCATCGTAGTTGCAGGCGCCGCGGTTGCCTTCAAGAGTGCCGTCATCGAGGATGTTGATGCCCTTGGGGCAGATCCTGCGGCCCATCTTGTCGGAGAATATGGACTGGCCCTTGCGGTTGAAGTCCGCCTCGAAGGCATGTCCCATGGCCTCGTGCAGCAGAATCCCGGAGGCCCCGGCTCCCATCACGACCGGCATCTGTCCGCCTTTCGGCCTGCGTGCCTCGAAGCGTTCATCCATGCCCTTGACGGCTCTGGCAGCAAGATCCTCAAGCACCTCTTCCCCGATCATCTCCACTCCCTGTCTGAGGCTTCTGGAGACGCTGCTGTTTTCCGTGCGGTCTCCTTGGCGGAAGATGGTCTGGACGCTGACGCTCCCGAGCGGCCTGCGGTCATAGGTGAGTTCCCCGAGCGAATTGTACATCATGATGTCGCTCACCGACCAGGAAATGGCGGCGATGACTTTGATGACGCGGCTGTCCAGGCTGCGGATCCTCAAGTCGAGTTTTTTAAGGAAAGTCACGAGAGAGGCGGTGTCTGCCTTCCTCCAGTCGAGACGCATCGGATACCTGTCCGGCGCAGGGACGGCCCCGAGCCGCTGGGGGCTGAAGTCGGTGGAGGATGAGGTGCCGGATGCGATCGAGCCCGCCGCTGCCGCTGCGCTCATCAGGGACTTCATGTCTGTGCTTTCTGCATAAGCGTAGCCGGTCTTTTCCCCTTTCAGCACGCGGATGCCGCATCCGTAGTCTATATGATGGCCGCCCGAAGTGACTTCTCCGTCGCGCAGAAGGAGATCGCCATATTCCGTATCCTCGAAATACAGGTCGCACCAGTCGCCTCCTGCGCGCAGGCCCTCGGCCACTATCCTGCGGAGCTCATCTTCCGAGAGGGGGAATCTGTCAATATTCTTCATTTGGATGTATGATGTTCCAGATAAGGTGATATTTTTCGTTGTCTTTTATATAGGAGTACTGCTTCGACCCTTCCGCCACCACAGTGAACGGCGATTTGGAGTTGTCGGCGAGTATCCAGTTGTCGCAGATGGGCCTGTATGTGTCGAAGAAATACTGAAGCCCCATCACATAGCGCCGCCGCACCACATTGTCCGGGATGTTGTGACCTCCGGCTGCGACCCGGTCCCGGACGCGGCTTATGGCCAGTTCCGGAGAGTTGAGCCAGAAATACAGCAGCGTCACTTCATAGCCCACAGACTGGGCTTCTTCGATGATCTTGACCAGCGAGCGCGTGGCCAGGGTCGTCTCGATGCTGAAGTCTTCATAACGTCCCAGCAGATAGTTGATTTTCATCAGCATATACCGGCTGGCTGTGATGGATGCGGCCGATGGGTCGAAAGGCGAGAGGCTCTTGGCGAACTCGTCTGAATTGACGAACTCCCTGCAGTCCAGAAGATCCGGAAGCAGGGTGTATGACGCCGTGGTCTTGCCCGAGCCGTTGCATCCTGAGAGTATGTATAATTTAGGCATGGTCTATTCCGTATCCGAAAAGTGCGAAATCCCCTTTGACGGGGTCTGCCGGGAAGACTTCACGGAAAGCGTCCGTGATCTGTCCGGCGGTGATGATGTCCTTGCTGCGCCTGGACGTGAGTCCGAGCGCGAGGGCCTGGTCGTAGACATGGACATCGAGCGGTATCAGAAGATCCGCCGGTGAGATGTGCTTCCACAGTCCCAGGTCCACCTTGCCGTCGTCCCGTACCAGCCAGCGGCGCATCATGTTTATCTTCTTGTCAGGTGCCTTGGGGTCCGGTTTCTGTCCGAAGACGGTCTGGCGGATCTGCTTCGCGTCCAATGTCTCAAGGGAGTCGTGTGATGAATAGAACTCCTTGAGCCTGCGGCAGATGTCAGCAGTGTCGGACCACTTCACAGTCCTGTGTATGCTTGTCCTGTCGTCCCTCCATTCTCCTGACATGACGTAGTCGAGAGGTCTCCATTCCATCTGGTCGAAGAGCCGGGTGCAGTCCCTGACTATCATGGACCTTCTTCCCCAGGCGAAGTGAGCCGCGAACACAGAGGCGATCTCGATGTCCTTGAGGCTGGCGCCGTCCCTGGCGAATTTCCTCGGAAAAGCGATCGGGTCCTCGTCAAAATAGACTGGGTCGTTGTATTTCCCGGCCCAGTCTATGAGTTGTTCCTTGAGTTCCTGCGTCATTATTGCTTCTCAGGGATGGCCTCGAGCACAGCCTTGAGGAAGTCCCATGTCTTCTGGACTGAAGGGATGTTGACCTTCTCGTCAGGGGAGTGCGGGTACATGATGGTAGGCCCTATGGACACCATTTCCCAGTGAGGGTATTTGGCTCCGAGCAGGGCGCACTCAAGTCCTCCGTGGGTGGCGAGGACGTTCAACGGCTTTCCGAACATCTTGGTATGGATGTCGTTGAGCATAGCGATCATCGGGGTGTCCGGCTTAGGGGTCCAGCCGCTGTAGCCTCCGACGAACTTGATCTTGGCACCTGCGAACTCGAAGATGTAGCGCACTCTTGCAGCGAGTTCAGCCTTTGACTCGTCGATGGCGCTTCTCAGCAGCGAGGCGACTGTAAGATGGCCGCGGCCGCACCTTACGACGGCAAGGTTGATAGATGTCTCCGTAAGCCCCGGCATGCTCTGGCTCATCCTTATCACATTGGAAGGGCAGGCGGATATGGCCTTGAGGGCGTTGAGCGCAACTTCATCCTCGATGTAGCTGCCTGCTGCGCTGCTCTTCTCCACGGTGCAGCACATTCCCGGATCGCTCTCCTTGTAACGTGCGGTCACCTCAGCGAAGTTCTTGCGGATAGCCCTGACTGCTGCGGCGCCCTTCTCGGCGGGAACTGCGATTTCCGCCTCGCCCTCGAAAGGTATGGCGTTGCGCAGGCTTCCTCCCTTGATGTCGGTGAGCTTGACACCGTATTTCTCCATCACAGGTATGAGCGCGTTGGCAAGTACCTTGTTTGCGTTGGCCCTGTAGAGGGAGATGTCCATCCCCGAGTGTCCTCCGGAAAGGCCTTTGACGGTGAGCTTGTATCCGGCATATCCGGCAGGGGTTTTGAGAGACTTGTATTTGAAGTCGGCGATGGCGTCCAGACCTCCGGCGCAGCCGATGCAGAGCTCGTTTTCGTCTTCGGAGTCGAGGTTGATGAGTATGTCCCCTTTAAGGACGCCGCTCTTGAGGGCGTCGGCTCCGGTCATGCCTGTCTCCTCATCGTATGTGATGAGCACTTCGACCGGCCCGTGCTTGAGACTCTTGTCCTCGGCTACGGCCATTCCCATGGCCACTCCGATTCCGTTGTCGGCTCCGAGCGTGGTCCCCTTGGCCTTGAGCCAGTCCCCGTCGACCACCGTCTCGATCGGGTCTTTCAGGAAATCATGGACGGTGTCGGCAGTCTTCTGAGGCACCATGTCCATGTGTCCCTGGAGGATGACCCCCTTGCGGTTTTCGAATCCCGGTGTGGCCGGGACGCGGAGGATCACGTTGCCGGTCTCGTCGGCGAACGCTTCGATGTCATGTTCTTTCGCCCAGTCGAGGATGTGCTTGCGCACGACTTCCTCGTGTTTTGACGGGCGCGGACAGCGGGTGAGACCATAGAATGCGTCCCATACTACCGCTGGTTTCAAATCCTTGATAGTCATAATTATATCTGTTTTAGAGCTGTTATTTCCATCTTTTGTGTGTCCACAAGTAATTCCAAGGCTGCTCCTGAAGGTCTTCCTGAAGCAGGGCATAGTATCTGTCGAGTATCTCCTTTTCCTCCATCTGCCGTGCGTCCTTGCATATCGGCACGAAAGTCATCTCGTAGTTGCCATCGTTCCCCTCACGCATCCTGAGGTAGGCCACAGCCATCCCGAGCTTGTGGGCGAGCGCCGGAGCGCCGTCCATTGACCATGTTTCCTGATGCATGAAGTCGCTGACCCTCACCTTGGACGAGTCGGAGTAGGGGTACTGGTCCGTCACTATGTTGTAGAACATCCGTTCGCTCTTATGCCTTATCACATAACGCATAAGGCTGTATGACTCGACCATGCCGCCGTAGTGCTCCTTGTCTTCCACTGCGGCCAGACGGTTCTTCTTCATGAAAAGTTCCCAGACCGGGCTGGAGAGTTTTTTGTAGACCACGCACATGTTGTGCTCCGGGTACTTGAACGGTTCGGAGGTGTAGAATCTGTATCCTCCGAAGAGCTCCCAGTTGCCGCTGTGCGAGCCCATCACGAACACGCTCCGGCCCTCATCGTAACAGGCGTTGAGCAGTTCAGGGTTGGTGATCCGGACTATTCCGGATTTGCGCAGCCTGGAAGGGGTGGATGCCCCGAACCAGACGGCCTCTCCGATGATTTTTCCGAAATGCGCATACGTGCGCCTGCAGATGTCCTGGAGCTCGTCATATTTTTTGTCCGGAAAACTTCTTGCAAGGTTGATCATCACCACGTCACGGCGGTAACGGATCATATTGCAGGCGATCTTCCCGATCAGTTTTCCGCATTTTCTGTGGAAACCGAGCGGGAGGATCGCCAGAGGTCTTGTCAGGCAACGTAGTGCGAAGCAGCCTGCTTTCCCGGAACCGGCCATGCTAGGCGGTCACTTTTTCGAGCCACTTCACCATCCCGAGCATCACGCCCATGGAGATGAGGCAGATGACAAGGAACACTAGCCAGCAGTACTGGATCGGCCAGGCGTTGTACATAACAGGGCCTATCCAGATCATGAGGTTGCCGAGAGCTGTGGCACCGAGCCAGAGTCCCTGACAGAGTCCCTGAAGGTTCTTCGGGGCCACCTTGGAGACGAAAGAGAGTCCGAGCGGCGATATGAAGAGCTCAGCCACGGTAAGGAAGAAATAGGTGACTATCAGCACCCAAGGGCCCGCCAGCATTGAAGAACGGGTAGCGTCATCAAGCGCCCTGAATTCTGTTCCGGAAGGGTATCCCATGGAGGCTGAGAAAATGGTCAGGAAGAGATATGCGCAGCCGGCGATGCCCATTCCGATGGCGATCTTGCGGGGAGTGGATATTACTTTGCCTTTGTTCGCCAAGGCTGAGAATATGGCCATGATGATAGGGGTCAGGACAATCACGAAGAAAGGATTGACCGCCTGCCATATTTCAGGGGCTATGGATTCGGTGCGGATGAAATCACGGGCGAATACCGAGAGGGACTGGCCGTTCTGGTGGAACGAGAGCCAGAAGAATACAGCCACACCGAGAACTGCGAAGAGGGCGGCCATCCTCTGCTTGATCTCCTTGGCCATGGAAGCCTTTTCCTCCGGAGTGTACTGCTGCACGGAGGCAGTTTCCTTCTTGGCTGGGTTAGGGAATTTCTTGCGGCAGAGGCTGAAGATGACAAGTGAGATCATCATGGCGGCCACCGAGGCTATGAAGGAGTAGTGGATACCGGTGTTGAAGACGTCGAGGTAGCTGGTGCAGAATGCGCTGACGGCAGAAGGGTCGGCCATATCCACCGCGGCTCCGGTGTTGGCCTTGGCGATGAGCCCGGCGAGGTTCGGATCGACGGTGCCGTCATTGAGGTACTTGTGGCAGAGGGCAGGAAGCTGTGCGTTGTAGAGCATGTGGTGAACCTTGAGCCACCAGCTCCTCAGGAGAGGCGCCACGAACGGGGCGAGAAGCCCGCCGATATTGATGAAAACGTAGAAGATCTGGAAGCCGGAGTCACGCTTGCTCTTGGCCAGAGCGAGTTCCTTGGGGCCTTTCTTGGCGGCTTCGTTTTCGAGGTTGTCATACATCTGGCCCACGATGGCCTGGAGGTTGCCTTTGAAAAGGCCGTTGCCGAAGGCGATCATCAGGAGGGCGAAGCAGGTGAAGACGAGCAGGCCGGTGTGGTTCTCCTTTGTGGCGAGAATCGGGAATGACAGGGCCACATACCCAAGGGCCATCACAACGAGGCCGCTCATGATTGTGCGCTTGTAGTTCTGTGTCCTGTCGGCAATCAGGCCTCCCACAAGAGAGAGCACGTAGATTCCGCAATAGAATACTGAGTAGATGGCACCGGCTGTCGCATCGCTGAGCCCGAATTTCGAGCAGAGGAAGAGGAGCAGAACGGCATTCATGATATAGTAGCCGAATCTTTCTCCCATGTTGCTGAGAGCGGCCGCTATAAGTCCTTTAGGGTGTCCTTTAAACATTGCAAATGTCGTTAATTGTTGTATATCAGTAATTTGTTGGTTTTGCGCATCGTTGTTGACCTTCACGGACAGGACGCCCCGTCCGATCCGGTACGAATCAGACTACAATATAAGAAACTGTTTTGGATTTTCCTCGGGAACTTCCTGAAATTCGTACTATTTCCACGCGTTATGCCTGTAGCAGGACCGCAGCCGTGGCGGCGAAGGTCATCATGCCGACGGCGGCTCCGACCCAGTGGAGTGTCGCGGGTCTGGAGTCCGGCCATCTTCTCAGACCGTTGATTACTCTCACGATAAGGGCGGTGGCAAGACCGGGCAGCAGAGCGGAGGCCTGCAGAGGTGCCGGACATGCTGCAAGACCGGAGGCCAGGACTCCGGAGGGGATGAGGGTGATGGCGAAGGCGAGGCTGTTCCACTGTCTTGAATTGATGCATAGAAGAACCTGTAATGCTGCCGATATGGCAACGGCAGGAACAATGCCCATGACTTCAGGAGGGTGCACCGCAAAACAGATGGCCATCAGCGCATAGTATGCGGCTGATATCAGTATGCGGATCTGTCTGCCTGAAAGTTTCATTTTACAAATTTAGTGATCATTCAAATAAAACAAAAATCCGGTCTCCACTCGGGGAACCGGATTCCTGAAATCTATTTGGAGACCGTCCGATTACTCGGCGGCGACTACCTTTACTTTGATATTGGCGAAAACGCCCTTGTAGCACTTTACCTTGCCTTCGAACTCGCCGAGCTCCTTGATGTCGGAGAGGGTGATGTTCTTCTTCTCAACCTCGACACCCGCTGCTGCGAGAGCCTCGGCAACCTGGGCTGCGGTGACTGCGCCATAGAGCTTGCCGTTTTCGCCTACCTTGGCCGGGATCACTATGTCTACAGCCTCAATCTTGGCGGCTGCGGCCTGTGCGTCAGCTACGAGCTTGGCCTCCTTGTGGGCTCTCTGGCGGAGAGTCTCAGCGTGCTGCTTGAGGGCAGACGGAGTTCCTACGGAAGCGAATCCCTGCGGAACAAGATAATTGAGAGCGTATCCTGCCTTCACTTCAACCACATCTCCGGCCTCGCCGAGATTGGCAACTTCTTTCTTGAGTATGATTTTCATAACGCTTCAATTATTTAAGGAGGTCTGTTACATACGGGAGAAGAGCGAGCGAGCGGGCGCGCTTCACAGCCTGGGCCACTTTGCGCTGGAACTTAAGCGAAGTGCCGGTGATGCGGCGGGGAAGGATCTTGCCCTGCTCGTTGAGGAACTTCTTGAGGAACTCAGGGTCCTTGTAGTCAACGTACTTGATGCCTGCCTTCTTGAAACGGCAGTACTTCTTCTTGCGAACCTCTACGGTAGGAGGGTTCAGATAACGGATTTCGTTGTTTGCGATGTTTGCCATAATGATTCCTCCTGATTATGCTTCTGTCTGTTCTGCTGCCGGCTCTTCCTGGGCCTCGGCCGGCGCCTGCTCGACCTTAGGGGCTGCGGCCTTGGCAGCGCGGGTCTGGCGGCGATGCTCGGCATAAGCCACTGCGTGCTTGTCGAGGGCTACGGTGAGATAGCGGATGATGCGCTCGTCACGGTGATACTGGGTCTCGAGAGTCGCGATGAACTCTGGATCGGCCTTGAACTCGATCAGGTAGTAGAATCCTGATGTCTTGTGCTGGATAGGATAGGCGAGCTGCTTGAGCCCCCAGTCCTCCTGGTACACGATCTCGCCACCGTTGTCGGTGATGAGCTTGGTGTACTTGGCAACCGCTTCCTTCATCTGGGTGTCAGACAAAACGGGAGTTGCAATGAAAACGGTTTCGTACTGTTTAATCATTTTATTGACTGTTAATTAAGTAATAATTCCCCGAAAGGGGCTGCAAATATAGGCATTTTTTTCAATGCGTGCAATAGTTCCCGGGGTGGCGGGCTGTCAGGTGCAGCTGTTCGTACTTCTTCTGTATCAGTTCGGTGTCCGCCCTTGCGTCTTCTGTGCAGATGAATCTCTCCCCGATGCTGACCCGCTTGCGCCCCCAGTCGAAATACCCGAGATAGACAGGGCAGTCGAGCGCCCTTGCGATGGTGTGATATCCCATCTTCCATTTGTGCACCGGCTTGCGCGTGCCCTCCGGGGCTATGCAGAGATGGAACTCTCCGGGGGTGGCCTCGATATGGGAGATGACACTGCGAACTACGGATGCGCCGTTGCTGCGGTCTACGGGTATGCAGCCCAGATGACGCAGAATCGGGCCGAGCGGCCAGAAGAAGAATTCTTTCTTTATCATCACGTGTGCCGTGTGCCCGAGGCTCTTGTAGTAGAAGTACGCCACGAGGAAGTCCAATATGCTGGTGTGCGGCACTCCGAGTATGACGCATTTTTCCTCCGGAGCGGCTCCGCTGTCGGCCCTCCAGCCGAAGAGTTTCATTATAAAACCATAGAAGTTCATGACTGTCAGATATTTATGTCTTCGAGCTCCTCTTCGCTGCGAAGATTCCTCATTATGAACTTCTGTCTGTCGATGGTGTTGTCGCCCATGTAGAAGTTCATTATCTCCGCTATCGACTCCTCTTCCGCGAGGCTTACGGGATCCTTGCGCATCTCGTCGCCGATGAAATGGACGAACTCGTCATAGGAAATCTCTCCGAGACCTTTGAATCGGGTGATCTCGACCCCGGTCTTGAGTTCCGCGGCCGCCTTGTCGCGCTCCTCCTGGTTGTAGCAGTAGCGGTTCGACTTCTTGTTGCGTACCCTGAACAGGGGAGTCTGCAGTATGTACACGTGTCCGCGGCGGATGAGGTCGGGGTAATATTTCATGAAGAATGTCAGGAGCAGCATGCGTATGTGCATCCCGTCATCATCGGCATCGGTGGCTACGATGATGTTGTTGTAGCGCAGGTTGTCCAGGTCGTCCTCCACGCCGAGGGCGGAGATCAGCAGGTTGAGCTCCTCGTTTTCGGCCACCTTGCGGCGGCTTTCCTTGTAGCAGTTGATCGGTTTCCCCCTGAGCGAGAACACGGCCTGGCAGTTGGCGTTGCGTGCCTTGGTGATGGTCCCGCTCGCGGAATCTCCCTCTGTGATGAAGATCGAGGAGTTCTCGACGTTGTCCTGGTTCTTGTCGTTGCGCTTGTCGTTGTAGTGGAAGCGGCAGTCGCGCAGTTTGCGGTTGTAGACATTGGTGCGCTTGTTGCGCTCGCGGGTCTTTTTCTGTATGCCGGAGATCTCCTCCCTCTCTTTCTGCGAGGATTTGATCTTCTCTTCGATGACGGGGGCTATCTCCTTGTGGATGCGGAGGTAGTTGTCAAGGTTCTTGGATACGAAGTCGTTGACGTATGAGCGGATCGTCGGGCCGATGTCGGTCTTGAGCGTGCCGCCTTCGCTTATGGTCTTCTCCCACATGTAGTTGGAGCCGAGTTTCGTCTTGGTCTGGCCTTCGAAATTGGGTTCCTGGATGCGTATGCTGATGGCTCCGACGACTCCCTGGCGGCAGTCGGCGGCATCGTAGTTCTTCTTGAAGAACTCCTTGAGGGTCTTGGCTATGGCTTCGCGGAAAGCGGCCAGGTGCGTGCCGCCGTCACGGGTGTTCTGGCCGTTGACGAAGGATGAGATGTTCTCGCCGTAGGCGTTGCAGTGGCTCATCACTATTTCGATGTCGTCGCCCGAGAGGTGGATCGGCGGGTAGAGCGGCTCCTCGCTCAGGTTCTCGTTGACCAGGTCCAGGAGGCCGTTCTCGGACTTGTAAGGCACTCCGTTCAGCGTGAGGGTCAGGCCCTTGTTGAGGTAGGAGTAGTTCTTGACCATTGTCACGACGTAGTCTTCGTTGAAGGCGTAGTCGCCGAACATGAGGTTGTCCGGGGTGAAGCGGATCAGGGTGCCGTTCTTCTCTCGGGTCGGCTCCGTGGCGTTGTCGAGAAGCTTGCCGCGGGAGAAGCTGGCGTGGGCGCACTCCCCGTCGCGGTGCGAGCAGACATAGAAGTCGGATGAAAGTGCGTTGACTGCCTTTGTGCCTACGCCGTTGAGCCCGACGGACTTTTTGAAAGCCTTGTCGTCGAACTTGCCGCCTGTGTTGAGGATGCTGACCGCGTCCACCACCTTGCCGAGCGGGATGCCGCGGCCGAAGTCGCGCACGCTGACGGTGCCGTCTTCGATGGTGATGCGGATCTCCTTTCCGAAGCCTGCCGAGAACTCGTCTATGGAGTTGTCGATGATCTCTTTGAGCAGCACATAGATGCCGTCATCGGGACTGCGCCCGTCCCCGAGCCGTCCGATGTACATTCCGGGGCGGAGCCTGATGTGCTCCACTCCTTCTATGGTGCGTATGTTGTCCTCTGTGTAGTTATTTTGTGCCATTCTTCTTCACGATTCCCTTCAGGTGCAATATCACCGGCTTCTTCTGTGCGGAGGTATATACTGTAAGTGTCTTGTCGAAATAAGTCGGGCCCTCATCGTTGGAGTAGGTGGCCGTGATGCTGCCTTTGGCCCCCGGGGCTATGGTCTCCCTGGTCCATTTGACCTCGGTGCAGCCGCAGGAAGACACCACGGCGAATATGGTCAGCGGCTCCCCGGAGCTGTTGGTCACTGTGAAAGTGCAGGTGAGCGGCCCCGCGGAAGTGGTCACCTGTCCGAAATCGTGTACCGTCTTGTCGAAATTGAGAGGCGCGGCAAGCGCCAGAGACAGCAGAAAAGCGATTAAAGTCTTCATACAAGCGCAAAGTTAGCAATAAATCTTTGCCTTGAAAAACTTGTTAATTCAGATTTTCCTATTACTTTTGTCTTTTGATTGAAAAACACACTAAGAATTATGGCTTACAAAATTGATCCTAACGTCTGCGTCGCCTGTGGCACCTGCCAGAGCGAGTGCCCTTCAGGGGCTATCAAAGAGGGAGATGTATATTCTATCGACCCTGATGTGTGCATCAGCTGCGGCGCCTGCGCCGACGCTTGCCCGATGGGCGCCATCTCAGAGGCGTAGACATAGCTTTTCCAGATGAAAAGAAAACTTATAACGGGGGCTCTTGCAGCCCTCTTTGCGTTTGTACAGGTGAACGCATACGAACTGGTGAAGCCTGACATGACACTGAAGCTCTACCCGAAGGGGCAGGGTGTGGACCTCGGCATCGTAGAGGGCGGCAAAGCCGTCACCCTCGGGCCCATTGAAGCCAACGGTCTGAGCGGAGCCAACACGGTCAACGAGAGGGGCAATGTGGGAAACATAGGCGATGATGCCTATATTGACATTTATCTCCCGAAGAAAGGCAACGGACAGATGATAGTAGTGTGCCCGGGCGGCGGTTATTCCAACTGCTCCGCGGCCAACGAGGGCTCACGTGTAGCGGACTGGTGCATAAAGCAGGGCATTGCCGTGTGCGTGGTGCTCTACCGCATGCCTAACGGACACTGCCGGCTGCCGCTCCGCGACGTGCAGAACGCATTCCGCTACTGCCGCCATCACGCGGCGGAGTGGGGAGTGAAGCAGATCGGGGTGATGGGCTTCTCCGCGGGAGGACATCTTGCCGCCAGCGCATCCACCCTTTTCGAGGACGGGGTGACAAGGCCGGACTTCTCCGTACTCATCTATCCTGTAATTACTTTCGAGGAATTCGTGACCCACGCCGGTACCAGGAAGAACCTCATAGGCCCTAAAGCGGGCCAGAAGGAAGTCGAGTACTATTCCCTTGAAAACCGTGTTTCCCCAGACACCCCCGAGACCATCCTTCTGCTGAGCGGGGATGACAGGGCCGTACCTCCGGAAAACAGCATACGCTATTACAGGTCAATGCAGAAATGCGGGGTTCCGGGGGAACTCCACATCTTCACCGGTGGCGGACACGGCTGGGGCTTCACCACAGTGGAGAACTCCGGGCATGACAGTCTCGGAAACCAGAGGGAGAACTTCTTCCAGATCCTGTCCCGCTGGCTGGCAGACCGCAGGAAGGGGCTATGATAGACCGTTTCAGGCTGAAAGTTTTTGCGACCCTCGCGGATTGCGGAAGTTTTTCCGCGGCCGCGAGGGCGCTTGGCATTTCGCAGCCTGCCGTCAGCCAGAATGTCGCTGAACTTGAAAAGTATGCCGGGGCGAGACTCCTGTGTCGCTCCCGCAGCGGTGTGAGCCTCACGTGGAAAGGCAGACAGTTCCTGTCTAGGGCCAATGCCGTCCTCGAAGCATACCGTACCCTCGAAGAGAGCTGCAAGGCTCCAAAGACCATCCTAGTTCAGAATGTCATCTGTGACGGCAAGAGAACGGACATATTGATGGACGGCGGGTATTTTGCAGAACTGGAGGCTGGTGAAGATGTCCGTGTGGACAGGAAGATAGATGCCTCCGGGCTTGAGATCCGTCCCCTCATGTTTGACTGCTTCGCTGATCTGGAAAAACTTCCTGAGGGGGCATCGCAGACAGGGTTTTATGCGGGATATTGTCCGGACTTCGAGGAGGCTGCGCAGATAGGGGAGAGCAGCGGATACAGAATACTTGCTGATCTGCCATACAAAGAGAGGGCGCTGGTTTCCGAGGATTCTGCGGAAAGCGTAAAGGTGCTTGCCCTGCCGGAACTGAGTTCGCTTAAGCAGGAGGAACTCAAGCGTGCTTTCGCTTTCGCCCGCAAGCATTCTCTCATGACAAGGGTCATCCTTCCCGACACGAAGCCGGAGCTGGATTATTTTGAGAAGACATATTCTCTCACTCCATTGGGATATCTCGATTCTCTTGGACTGCTGAAGAGCGACGTGCTGCTCTGCGGCTGCTCCCTGATGGATGGGCAGGACTGGCGGACGGCTGCCAGGCGCGGGGTCACCGTTGTTCACAGCCCGTCGCGGGACCTGGCATCTTCCGGGGTCAGATTCCCTTATGAAAATGCAGTCTTCTCCGGTGTGAGGATCTGCCTCGGCGGGAGGGGGAATCCTCTCTCCGAAGAGATCAGGGCGGCGCACCTGCTTTCTTCAATGGGACATGAGCCTTTGGCCTACGGGACACTGATGTGCTGGGCAACAAAAAACGGCGCCGATGCTTTTGGCATCGACGCCGGAGAAATAAGCCGGGGCAAGCTCGCGGATGCTGTCCTTGCCTTGCCTTCCGGGGAAAATGCCCCGGCGGAGACTGCCTCGGTGAGGTATGTCTTCTGCCGGGGGCAGGTATTATTTGACTTCAGGTCTCATCACAAGCTCGATGAAGTTGCCTGATGCGAGCAGTTCTTCCGCCGCTTTCTTTACGCTATCCGGAGTCAGAGCCTCTACAGCGGCTTCGTATTCAACCACATAGTTGATGCCGTATTTCTCGGCGTCCTGAAGTGCGGAGCTCCACCATGCGTTGCGCAGCTTGTTCTCCGGGACGGTCTTTTCGAGATTCTTCTTGGCCTTGTCGAACTTCTCGGCGTCAGGGCCGTTCTTCGCGAGGTCTTCCATGCCCTTGACCGCGAGTTCGCGCAGTTTGTCGCACTGCTCCTCGTTGGTCTGGAACGCCACCTGGAGAAGGCGTGTCTCGTAAGGCTGGTGTGTGAGCTGCGCTGAGGCGCTGGCTCCGTAGGTGCCGCCTTCCTCCTCGCGGAGGGTCTCGGTGTAGACCATGTTGAGGATGTAGCTCAGGGCCGTGTAGTCCACTTCTTCCTTGACGCTGTATGGCTTGTCGGCCTTGTAGATCTGGACTACCGTCACCATAGGGGTCTGCATCGGGGTGCGGAAGTCGTTGACCTTGCGTCCGTCGATGATGCCGTCGTTGCGGTATTCCCAGTTTGTGGCCTTCTTTCCCTTGGCGAGAGAACCTGCATATCTTTCAACAAGAGGGAGAATGGTATCCCTGTCGAAGTCTCCGACAACTACGAGGGTTGCACCTGCGGCGTCCTTGAACAGCCTGCGGTAGTTCTTCTCCAGGGTCTGGAGGCTGGCCTTGGCGAGCACGTCCTTGTCAAGGGTGAAGTCGCGCGGGCTGTCGTAGATGGTCTTTGCGAGCTGCTTCTGGAGCTGCCAGTTCGGCTGGTTCTCAAGGTTCGGGAGCACATTCTCGATCTGGGTTATGCCGTTGGCGTATTCGTCAGGATCGAAGCGTGGGGATGTGAAATAGAGGTACATAAGCTGGAACGCCGTCTCTAGGTCCTTGGTGGTGCTGGTGGCGCTGACGCCGTGGGTGTATTCTCCGATGTAAGGGCTTACAGCCACCTGTTTGCCTGAGAGCATCTTTCTGACTGTCGTGGCAGGGAAACCGGCCACACCGGTGTTCTGCTGGTAGAGGGCCCAAATGTTGTCCTCGAAAGAGTAGAGGTCCTCGTCTGAGATGAGGCTCTGTCCTCCTCTCTTGAAGATGTTGAAGTTGACTTTGTCCTTCTCCCTGTCTGAAGGCAGGAGGATGACTTTCACTCCGTTCTTGAGGGTGAGCACTTCTGACCCGTAGAGGCCGGCCACGGTCTTTTTGATCTTGCTGCCCTTGAGGGTTGAAGGGTCGAGGAAGGCTGTAGGGATCTCCTCTCCGGCTTCCTGGGTGTACTCGGCATTCTCCACCTTGTCGATGATGGCCTGCACCTGACCGGCATCAGGGTGTTCAGCCCCTTCTTTCTCAGGACCGGAGTAGATGACCACCATGTTGTTGCGGGTGATGAGCTGCTGGGCGAGCTGGTTGAGGATGCTCGTGTTGAACTGCGCCATCAGGGCCTGTACCATCTGGTACTCTGTCTTCGGATCCATGAACGAGTAGTTGTCGAAGAAGTTCATTATCATCGGCATGACGAACTCGGCGTTCTTGCGGGTGTCGGCCTTGTTGGCAGCTGTCTCGTATTGCGAGAGGACCTCGTTCTTGGCGCGCTCGAATTCTGAGTCGGTGAAGCCGAAGCGGTGCATCTTCTCGATTTCGGTGAGCATGGCCTCGAATCCCTGGAGGGCTGCTCCCTCTTTGCATGAGACCTCACCGTAGGCCACGTCCATGGTCTCGCAGACGTTGGTGATACCGAATCCCGCGTAGAGGAACGGGGCGTCAGGTTTGGCGCTGATGTCTCCGAAACGTTCAGCCATTATGTTGCCTATCAGGCTCTTGGCCACTTCTGCCATAAGACCTACGGCGGTGCTGTTCAGCTCTTCCGGCTGGGCTGCGCTCTTCCAATAGACCTCGAAGGTAGAGGTGCTGGTCTCCGGGTCGGTGATGATGCCGATAACCGGCTTCTCGTTGTCAGGGATGGTGATTACATCCTTGGCCTTAGGGTTTTCGGCGGCCGGTATGTCGGAGAAGATCTTCTTGATCTTTGCTTCCACCTCATCGACATTGATGTCTCCGACCACGATAAGAGCCTGCATGTCAGGACGGTACCAGGTGTGGTAGAAGTTGGTCAGGCTCTCCGGCTTGAAGTTCTTGAGGTTGTCCTCGCTTCCGATGATGGTGCAGCCTGCATACTTGGTGTCCCCGTACAGGTAAGGCAGGGTCTTCTCGTGGAGTCGCCATGATGCTGTATTGCGTGAGCGCTTCTCTTCAAGGATGACGCCGCGCTCCTTATCGATCTCCTCCGGATCGCAGGTCACGAAGTGGGAGTAGTCATGCATTATGAGCAGGCAGGTGTCCACTACGGTAGGGCGGACAAGCGGGATGTTGTTGAGCAGGTAGATGGTCTGCTCGACTCCTGTGGAGGCGTTGACGTTGCCTCCGAAAGAGGCTCCGATGCTTTCAAGCCAGTTGAGGATGCTCTTGCCCGGGAAGTTCTTGGTGCCGTTGAAGCACATGTGCTCGAGGAAGTGCGCCAGACCGTCCTGATCCGGGGTCTCCTGGATGGCTCCGACGTCGGTGGCGAGGTAGAACTCGGCCCTCTGCGCGGGCTTGTCGTTGTGGCGGATGTAGTAGGTCAGCCCGTTGTCGAGCTTGCCGACCCTTGTCTCCGGGTCGTTAGGCAACTGGGGCAGCTGCTGTCCCTGTCCGAAACACAAAGCAGCGGCACCAAGAAGTACCGCTGCTGAGATTAAGATTTTTTTGACCATTTTCTTATATTCGCTAAGTGTAATACTTCAATAGTACACTGCAAATATAAGCCTATTTTGTCAAATAGCAAGTCATTTCAAGAAATTATTTTCCTGCAAGCCTCTTGTAGTTCTCGTACCTGAGTTTGGCGAACTCTTCGGTCTTCTCCAGGAGTTCCGCAGCATGGTCAGGGAAGAGCTTGTAGAGGGACGCGAACCTCACTTCTCCCTTGAGGAAGTCCTGGAACTTGGTCCAGTCAGGCTCCTTGGAGTCAAGTGAGAACGGATTCTTGTCCTCAAGCATAGGGTTGTACCTGTAGAGGTGCCAGTATCCGCACTCGACGGCGAGCTTCTCCTCCCTCTGGCTGAGTCCCATGCCGGCCTTGAGACCGTGGTTGATACATGGTGCGTAGGCGATCACGAGGGACGGTCCGTCGTAGGCCTCAGCTTCCTTGATGGCGTTGAGGTACTGGACAGGGCTTGCTCCCATGGCCACCTGTGCCACATATACATAGCCGTAGCTCATGGCCATCATTCCGAGATCCTTCTTGCGGATCTTCTTGCCGGAAGCGGCGAATTTGGCGATGGCACCTGCAGGGGTGGCCTTGGATGACTGGCCTCCGGTGTTGGAGTAGACCTCGGTGTCGAGTACGAGGATGTTGACATTCTCGCCGGAAGCGAGCACATGGTCAAGTCCGCCGTATCCGATGTCGTAGCTTGCTCCGTCTCCGCCGATGATCCACTGGCTGCGTGCCGGGATGTACTGCTTGAGTTTGAGCAGGCCCTGGCAGATCTCGCAGCCGCAAGCCTCCATGAGAGGGATGAGCTTGTCGGTGACTTCGCGGGTCACTGCATAGTCCTCCTTGTTGTCAAGCCACTTCTGGAACAGAGCCTTCATCTCGTCTGAGCAGCATTCGCAGCTGAGGCCCTTGGTCATAAGCTCGCCCACGGTCTTGCGGATGCGCTCGGAACCGAGCCTCATGCCGAGTCCGAACTCGCAGAAGTCCTCAAACAGGGAGTTGGCCCAGGCCGGTCCGTGGCCGTGGGAATCGGTGCAGTATGGAGATGAAGGGAACGAGGCTCCGTAGATGGATGAGCATCCGGTGGCGTTGGCGATCATCATGTGGTCACCGAAGAGCTGTGTGATGTTCTTGATGTAAGGGGTCTCGCCGCAACCTGCACATGCACCGGAGAACTCGAACAGAGGCTGTGCGAACTGGGAGTTCTTCATGTTGGCCTTAGGATCTCCGACGGTCTTGTAGCCCACCTTGGTGTTGAGGTAGTCGAAGTAGTCCTGCTCGGCGAGGTTGTCGATGTACGGCTCCAGCTTGAGCGCCTTGTCCTTGGCCAGGCAGACGTCAACACAGTTGCCGCATCCGGTACAGTCTGAGACTGAGATGGCGATGGCGTACTTGTAGTCCTTGAGGTTCGCTTTGCCGTCTGCGAGCTTGAGACCTGCCGGGGCGGCGTCGGCCTGCTCCGCGGTGAGGAGGAACGGACGGATGGCGGCGTGAGGGCAGACGAATGCACAACTATTGCACTGGATACACTTGTCAGGATCCCATACCGGGACGTTGACGGCCACGCCTCTCTTCTCGTAGGCGGCGGTGCCGGCAGGCATGGTGCCGTCCTTGTATGGCAGGAACGCGCTTACAGGGAGGCTGTCGCCGCACTGTGCGTTGACCACGTCGGCAATCTCCTTGACAAACGGAGTGGCGAGGCGGTTGGCGTTGTGGTTGACGAACTTGGCGTTGATGTTTGCCCACTCGGCAGGAACCTTGACCTCAGTGTACTCGCCGCCGCGGTCGATGGCTGCGTAGTTCATGTTGACCACGTTCTCGCCCTTCTTGCCGTATGACTTGAGGGCTGCGTCCTTCATGTACTTGACAGCGTCATCGACAGGGATGATGCCGGAGATGCGGAAGAATGCGCTCTGGAGGATGGTGTTGGTGCGTCCTCCGAGGCCGATCTCGGCTGCGATCTTGGTGGCGTTGATGATGTAGAGCTTGATCTTCTTGCGCCCGATCACGGACTTCACGAAGTCAGGAATCCTTTCCTTGGTCTCCTCTTCGTCCCAGAGGGAGTTGAGAAGGAGGCTGCCGCCTTCCTTGATGCCCTTGAGCACATCGTATTTCTCAAGGTATGAAGGGACATGGCAGGCCACGAAATCAGGTGTGTTGACAAGATATGGGGCCTTGATAGGCTCTTTTCCGAACCTCAGGTGTGAGCAGGTGTATCCGCCGGACTTCTTGGAGTCATAGTCGAAGTATGCCTGGCTGTAGAGGTCGGTGTGGGTGCCGATGATCTTGATGGTGTTCTTGTTGGCGCCGACGGTGCCGTCTGAGCCGAGGCCGTAGAACTTGCACTCGGTGGTGCCCTTCTTCACGATGGAAACCTCGCCCTTGGTAGGGAGGCTCTTGAAGGTGACGTCATCGGTGATGCCGATGGTGAAGTCGTTCTTAGGCTCCTTGCGGTCGAGGTTGTCGAACACTGCGATGATCTGCGCAGGGGTGGTGTCCTTTGAGGAAAGTCCGTAGCGGCCGCCGATCACTAGTGGGGCGTTGTCCTTGTCCTGGAAGAGGGCCTTGATGTCGAGGTAGAGAGGCTCTCCAAGTGATCCCGGCTCCTTGGTCCTGTCGAGGACGGCGATCTTCTTGACGCTCTTAGGAAGCACTTTGAGGAGATATTTCTCGGAGAACGGACGGTAGAGATGCACGGTCACCACGCCGTACTTGCGTCCGCGTGTGGCGAGGTAGTCCACAGTCTCCCTTGCGGTCTCGGTGACTGAACCCATGGCCACGATGATGCACTCGGCATCAGGCGCACCATAATATTCGAAAGGACGGTACTGGCGGCCGGTGAGCTCGCCTATCTCTCCCATATAACGGGCGACGATGTCAGGAACGGCTTCGTAGACCTGGTTGCGTGACTCGACCGCCTGGAAGTAGACATCTCCGTTCTGTGCGGTGCCGCGGGTCACAGGGGCCTCCGGGGTAAGCGCACGTGCGCGGAAGTTGTCAAGGGATTTCTGGCTGACCATCTTCTTGAGGTCCTCCTCGTCTATGGCCTCGATCTTCTGGATCTCATGTGAGGTGCGGAATCCGTCGAAAAAGTGGAGGAAAGGCACTGAAGCCTTGATGGCGGAGAGGTGGGCCACTGCGGCGAGATCCTGGGCCTCCTGCACTGAGCTGGAAGCGAGCATCGCGAAGCCTGTCTGGCGGCAGGCCATCACATCCTGATGGTCTCCGAAGATGGAAAGGGCGTGTGATGCGAGGGCACGTGCGGATACGTGGAAGACGGCCGGGAGCATCTCACCGGCAATCTTGTACATATTCGGGATCATCAGAAGCAGACCCTGGGATGCGGTGTAGGTGGTGGTCAGAGCACCAGCCTGGAGGGAACCGTGGACTGCGCCTGCGGCGCCTGCCTCACTCTGCATCTCGGTGACTTTGACAGTCTCTCCCCACAGGTTCTTCTTGCCGTGGGCAGCCCATTCGTCAATGTTCTCTGCCATTGTCGAAGATGGCGTGATAGGGTAGATGGCGGCGTGTTCGCTGAAAAGGTAAGCGATGTTGGACGCGGCCTGATTACCATCACAGGTGATGAATTTCTTTTCTTTAGCCATATTATTATAATAATAGTTTTAGTAAGTCTGCAAAGAGATTACATTCATACAAAAGTACTAATAAAATCCGAATAATCTCTTAAAGTTTTGCGATTTCGCTCGCGGCGAGCAGATAGCAGCCCGTGCCGAAGTCCTCGAAATCAGGAATCCTGTCCCAGGTGGCGGGCTGGGCCTCCTTGGGCTCCTTGCCTGAGCCCTGGGAATAACCGATGAACCCGTTGTTGTGGACGCAGATGCGGTTCAGCGCGTTCCATCCCCTGACGGCGGCGGGGCGGAAGGTGGCCTCATCGAGCCTTCCGGTGCGCACGCCCCAGGCCAGGCCGTAGGTGAATAGAGAAGTCCCCGTTGCCTCCGGCCCTCCGAAATCCTCCGGATCGGCAAGGGAGCAGTTCCATGTGCCGTCTTCCCTCTGCACCTTGATCAGGGCTTCGCACATGGCTTTGAAATCTGCCTCATAGACAGCCCGGTGCGGGTCGCTGGCGGGAAGTTCATCGAGGACGCGCACGTATGCGGCCAGTACCCAGCCGTTGCCGCGGCTCCAGTAGCAGTTCTTCCCGGACGGGGTCTTGTACGGCGGACAGAAGTCCTTGTCGCGCCACCACAGGCCATCTCCCTCGTTGAAGAAGCGGTCCCGGGCCCACTTGTACATCTTCCAGGCTTTCTCGAAGTACTCCGGTTTCCCGGCAGTGACGCCGTACTTAACAAGCACCGGCATCCCCATCTGTATGGCATCGATCCATGTCCAGTCGGCATCGGATTCATCGGTGGAGATGAGATTGTCCATACATTTGACGACGTTCTCCATCATCTTCGGATCCTTGTAGATGCGGTACATGTCTATGTAGGCCTGGGCGCAGCAGTAGTTGTCGGCGTTGCGCGTGAGGAAATTGCCTCCGCGCATGTTCCAGCCGAACCTTTCTCCCCAGTCCATGGTGTAGTCGAGATATTCCTGCTGAGGATCGACCCCGTAAAGAGCGAGCAGGCCTTCATAGTAGACGGCGCGTGTCCAGATATTGCCCTCGTACACTTTGTGGCGTGACGGGAAAGGCACGACCTTGGCCGGGTCGCCGTATTTGCGCATGAAGTAGGAGTTGACCTTGCGGGCCTGCGCTGTCACAGCCTCGCGGGACGGGATGTCGTAGTGCACAGGGATGAGGTTCACTCCGGAGCAGAGGCCAGACGGGTCGGTCTCCCATTTGCCGAAGTCTTTCTCGTGCCCGAGGGTGCTGATGTTGGCATCCTTGAAGATCCTCCATTTGACGCCGCGCCTGTCGTAGTCGGCGATCCTGTTTGACTGGAGGTTGGTGACGTATACGTCGAGCAGGTTGATGCCCGGCTTGAGGAACTTGCCTATGTCGATGCGGAACGGGGCGCACCATGCCGTGCCGACTTCCTCCCCGTTTATGAACACGCGTGCGCTCTCACGCACGTCTTCGAGGTCAAGTATCCAGCTGTCCGCCGCTTTCGGGTCTGTCATCGGTATGGCGGAGGAGTAGAGGGCAGTGGCGAAGTTGATCTTCGCGTCCGGGCAGTTCTTGAGCTTGGTCCAGTCCATCGGCTTGTCCGTGAAGAAGTTGCCTTTGATCTGCGGGGCGCTCTGCGGGAATGAGATGTTCCATGCACGGTCGATCGCTATCGGCGCGCCTTCAGAGGCTATGTAGTTCCATGCCGGAGCTTCCACCTGTGTGGGGAAGGTCTTGATGAGCACGGACTCTCCCGGCTTGAGCTGCAGGCGGATTTCGGCGCAGCCGTCTGATGTGTTGCGTACCTGCGCTTTGCCTGAGACACCGCTGACGGCATCATAGAGCATGGCTGAGACGGCCGGGGTTCCGAGTTTTACCCAGCCGTCCACTCCTTTGCCCGTGAGCATGGCGGCGAAGTAGTTCCAGCCTCCGCATTCGTTGCGGCGGCGTATCATCGAGCCTCCGAAGACGCTGCGGAACTCTTCCGGGATCATGCCGGCGAAGGCCTTGTCGAGGCTGACGGCTTTGCCGAAGCCGCGGGCTATGCTGCGGAACTCCCTGCGCCTTGCCGCCAGGTCGTGCAGGCCGGGCACATCCTCGGGGACATTGTCTATGAAATATACAGGCACGCCTTTTTTCTTGAGTTCAACAAGACGCCGTGCGGTCTCCACCGGCATCAGCTTGCAGGCCGGAACAATCACCGGCTTGTCTATCTTCAGGGTCTGGAGCTGCTTGTCGGAGATGTAGTCGGCATCGTAGCCGCGGAAGCTGATCTCGTTCATGACGGCCTTGAATTCAGGGAGCTTGCGCCCCATGCTGTGGATATCGAACATCATGTAAGGGGTGTCGGTCATGCTGCTCCAGGCGTCGTATACGGGGAAGTAGAGCAGGAAGTCTGAATCAGGACTGCCGGCGGTGAGGAAGGCCTGGCAGCGCTCCACATATTTGAACAGGGCCGGCGCATCCCTCCACATCGCGCCGGTGGGAGACATGTTGACGGAGGCGTAGAACATCCATCCCGGGAATTCCGCTCCTTTCGGAGAGTACGGGGCCCCGTGGAAGTAAATGTGGTTGACGCCTGCGGCGAACGCCTGGTCAAGCTCCGGCTTGCACTGGCTGAGCGAGGTGCGGAAGTGCTCCGTCAGCCAGGTGAGCGATTCGCAGGAGACATATTTGCGGCCGGCGAGGTGTGCCGCCGAGGAGGCGAACTTGAGCACTGCCGGGTCGCCGTCGTTGGGCCTGCGTATCGGATCCTGACGGAGTCCTGGGATGTTGAAGTCAGAGCGGCCGTAGGTCTCGCACTCCGGGATGTCCACGGCGGCGTAGACATCCAGAAGGTTGGCCGGTGAGCCGTGGGACTGGTTGCGCACGAGAGAGCCGTGGCTGTGGCACCATTCTATCCAGGGGGTGATGAAGTTTTCGATGAGCAGGCTGCCCAGGCACTCGCGGTAGTCCGCTATGGCCCTGTCATAGTCTGTCAGCTTCGAGGAGGCTTTCCTGGATGGAGAAGCCGCGGGCTTCGCGTCCCGACCGCGTCCCTGCGGTTCGGGGCGCATCCTCAGGTACGGCTCGATGTCGTAGCCGTATCGTTCCTTGAAGATCTCAGGGAACTTCTCTGTCCAGTCAGCTCCGTAGACTTCGTAGGAGTCGTTGAACCAGGTATGCGGCCATTTGGCCCCGCTCTCCTTGAAGGCCTTCTCGAAACGGCCGAGGTAGACTTTGAGGGCTTCCGGGTTGTAGTGGTCCATCACAAGGCCCTCCCCGCCGGGGGCCGCTCTCTTGACTTTCTGGCCCGTGAGTTCGGTGGAGATGCCTTCCGGGGTGATCTTCATCTTCTTGGCGGCCAGCTCTTCCGTGATCTGCGGGCCGCCGAATGGCCAGCCGGTGCCGTTGTTGAGGTCGCACTCGAGCCCGAGCCTTTCAGATTCGGAGACGAGGTGCTTGTACATCTTCATCCATTCGGGGGAGAGGTAGTCGATGTCGTTTTCCTCATTGCCCTGGACCCCGTAGATCGGAGTGACCTCGTAGCCGCCTATTCCGGCTTTGGCGAACTGCTCAAGGTTCCATGTCAGGCCCTCTTCGTCCACGGCGCTGCCGAGCCACCACCAGCGGACGAAAGGCTTGTTTTCCACGGTCGGGGTGTACCAGGCCGTGGGCTGCTGCACAGACCGTTTCTGCTGGACTTCAGGTTTCATCGGGGTGCGTTGCCCGCGCGGTGCCGGCCCCTGAGGAGGGCGTCCCTGCTGCCGTGGGGTGCTCTTGATCACGACCGAGTCGAGGAGGGCGTCTTCGGGGAGCACTCCTTTCTTGACCTTGTGGCCGCGGACGGTTGCGCCTCGGAATTTGCCGTTGAGGTCGGAGCCGAAGTAGAATCCGGTCTCCGGCGGCTGGTTGTAGCAGACGTTCTCGTTGGCGAGGCTTGTCCTGTATACCGGATCTTCAAGGAAAGTGTGGAAACGGTATGATGTCGGTTCCGTGGAGACGTAGAGCCTGAGTTCCTTGTTGTCGGCGGAGCGCATCAAGGCTTCTTCCCTCCAGTCTCCGAAGAGGTCGCCGGAGATGCACGGGTTGGACTTGGTGCCGTTGATGCTTGAGGCTCCCTCGAATACGAAACAGTCTTCGACCTTGCGGGTCTGAGGGTTGAATTTCAGTACCTTGTTGCCGTCCAGAAGTTCGCGTGAGAGGTCTCCGTCCCACCAGATGGCGAAGTTCTGGCTGGCCGGTTTCTCTCCGATGCTCCCGCCCCTGTAGTCGCGCAGGGTGCCGGAGGCTGCACTCCATAGTTCCCAGCCCGGGTTGGTCGGGTCTATGTCGGCGGCCATGGTGCGCCCGACGTCGATGTTGGAAGGGATGCGGAAGTGGAGCTTGCCGGTGCGGGCGTCGGTGAGGGTGGTCCCCACGCCCTTGGTCTCGTGACCGATCCATATCTGGAGCGCATCGCTGCCCGGGACCATGGCCCCGATGTGCATCGCGTCGCCGTGGCCCCAGCCTGTGGTGTAGAGCCCCGTGCCGTCGTGGTCTATGCAGCAGGAGCCGTATACGATCTCGTCGCAGCCGTCGCCATCCACATCGGCCACGCGCAGGTTGTGGTTGCCCTGACCGTCGTAGCCCTTGAGTTCAGGGCTGCTGTGCGAGTCGAAGAGCCAGCGGAGCTTCAGGTCCTTGCCGTCCCAGTCGTATGCGGCGAGAGTGGCGCGGGTGTAGTATCCGCGGCACATCACCACGCTCGGGTGTTCCCCGTCCAGATATGCTATGCCTGCAAGGTAGCGGTCCGAGCGGTTGGCGCGGGTGTCGCCCCAGCTGCCGTTCTCGCCGCGTCCCGGGACATAGTCCACTGTCTTCATGGCCGCTCCGGTGCGTCCGTTGAAGACGGTGAGGTATTCGGGCCCGCTCATGATGCGGCCGAGGGTGGCTTCACTGTGCTCGCGGTAGTCGGCTGTCGGGTCTCCGATCACCTTGCCGGTGCCGTCAATGGTGCCGTCGGCGGTCTTGACCACCATTTCTGCGCAGCCGTCCCCGTCCAGGTCATATACCATCATCTGGGTGTAGTGCGCTCCGGCGCGGATGTTGCGGCCGAGGTTCACTCTCCAGAGCCGTGTCCCGTCGAGTTTGAGACAGTCGATGAACACGTCTCCGGTGTATCCGTTGTGGGCGTTGTCATGGGCGTTGGAGGGGTCCCATTTGAGGAAGATCTCATATTCTCCGTCCCCGTCCACATCCCCGATGGAGCAGTCGTTTGGCGTGTAGGACGCAATCTCCCCGTCCGGCATGGTCTGGTCGGCGGGAGTGTCGAGCGCGATGGGGATGTAGCCCTGCGGGGCTCTTGCCGGGAGGGTGAAGGCTCCGCCGCGAAGGCCGCCCGAGCGGGGACGCACCTCGTATGTGGCTGAGGCCAAGGAGGAGTTGGAGTCCACGAACCAGCACACGTCCTTGATGGCTTTGCCGTTGACTTTGACTCCGTTGCGGTAGATGTCAAATGCCGCCCCGGCAGGGTCGGAACTCAGGTATCTCCAACTGACAAAGACTTCAGAAGGACTCTTGCGTACGGCTATGACCCCGCGTCCGAGCGGCTCCATCTTGAGTCTGGAGAAGTCATAGGCGGTCTGTGCCAGACAGCATGCCGCGAGGCACAGGATTGTGATCAATACAGATGTTAATTTCTTCATTATGTGGTAATTATTTGTTGAAGTCAAACCAGATTTTCATCTTGAGACCTTCGTCTCCTGACTTGATGCGGATGTTTCCCGGCTGGCTCTTCGGCCCCTGCTGCGGGATGCTCTTGAAGCTCTTGATGGCCTGGATGTCGAGAAGCAGGGCTATGTCGCCTTCAGGAAGTATCGGGAACAGCCTGCTTTTGCTGTCAGCCGGCTCGTCAGGGTTGTAGACTTTGAGATACAGGCCGTCGGTCTCGCTGTATATGGTGAGCGGGTCAGTGTCCGAGAGGAGGCGGGCCCAGTAGAGGTTGCCGTGGTAACCCTTGAACTCAGGGTACTCCAGAGGGCCGTCCGTCGGGCGTCCGGTGATGGTGGTGTTGAAGGCTTTCTGCCAGAGGTCGATGTTGTGGCCGCGAGTGCGGTTTTTCCAGACTCTGTACGGGCCGCGTCCAAGCCACTGCATACCCTTGACATTTTCTTCCGGCCAGTCGAAGGAGAAGCCCAGATCCTTGACGTCTGTGTCCATGAATCCGTCGTCGAAGCCCCCGCGCACTCCGCCGTTGTCCCGGTTGAGCAGGACGGCATCCATGCCGAGCCGTCCTCCGGAGGTCATCCTCCACACGATGGAGTCCACTGCTCCGAGGTATTTGGCCACATAGAGGGCGTCGTTGCCGTCGGTCCTGGAGTAGCCTTTGATGAAGCGCATCTTGATGCCGACCGGGGTCATGCCTCCGAATGCGGTGTCGCGCCCTTTGACTTTCACGCCTTTGATTTCTCCCGTCGAGGTGTCGAAACTTGCGCTGACTCCGCCTGAGCTGAGGATGCAGAGCCCGTCTTTCTCTTCGGCAGTGGCCCTGGCACCGGTGCCGGACGGGGTGGAGTGCCTCGCGTGATAGTCAGCCGCATAACGGATCGGCCATGTCCATGTGCAGATGCTCTCTCCCTTTTCCCCGAAGGCCTCCAGCTCGAGGATGTCGTTGTCGAAGAAGCCTTGAGGGAGCTCCATCCTCATTATGCCGGTGGTGTTCGGCGCGAGGGACGGCATCGGGATCTCTCCTTCCGCCGTGATGGCAGCGCTGGCACCTTCTTCCGGGGAGCCCACGCTCTTGAGCCTGTAATGCATCCTGCACTTGTCGAGGTTGGTGAAAAGGTATTTGTTGGTGATGAAGAATTCCCCGTTGAATGAAGGGGTAATGTACATCTTGGCGAACTGTATCGGTGCCCAGATGTCGCGTATAGCCCAGAAGCTGCCCTCTTTTTCGCGGTACGGGCCCACGACTCCGTCATCGGCCATGTCGAAGTTGCAGTCGAGCATCCCGCCCTTGTCGGTGCGCTTGACGGTCTCGTCCACGAATGCCCAGATGAAACCGCCGGCAAAGAGGGGGTGGGAGGTCCAGTTGGCCCAGAAGTCCTCGAGGCCGGCGCCGCCGCCCTGGTCGGAGTTGGCGTGCATGAACTCTGTAGGCATGAACACTTTATATCCGTTGGTGAAGCGTCCCACACCGGTGAGGAAAGTAGGGTAGTGATGGGTGTCGAGCTCATCGAAATCAGCCCAAGGATGGATGACGTGGCGCTTCTGGGGGTCGTACTTGGCGAAGAGTGGGTCAAGCCTGGTATTCCAGCCGCCCTCGTTGCCGTTGTCCCAGATTATGATGCTCGGGTGGTTGACGTCGCGCCGCACCATCTCCTCCACGAGTTTGGCGCCCACGTTGTCGTCGTAGCGTCCGTGCCAGCCGGCGAGTTCATCCAGGTAGAAAAGTCCCAGCGAGTCGCAGATGTCCAGGAAATGGGTGTCGGGCGGGTAGTGGGAGCGGACAGCGTTCATGTTCATCTCCTTGATGAGCCTGGCATCCTGCAGGCTGATCTCCCTGTCGGTGCAGCGGCCTCCTTCTGGATGGAAAGTGTGGCGGTTGATGCCTTTGAGGACAACTTTTGTCCCGTTGACATAGAGCCCGTCTTTCGGGCGGAGTTCCACTGTCCTGAACCCGACCCGCTGCTCCACTTCGTGCAGTCTGCTGCCGTCCGGGGCGAGTAGGGCCATTTTGAGGATGTAGAGGTTGGGGTGCTCGCACTCCCAGGTCTGCACCCGGCCCCATGCGAGGGTGTCGGTCTGGTCCGCTGACTTGAGAGGCAGGGTGTGCGAGTTGACGATGCGCTCCGGGGCGGCGAGGGGGGAGAGGGTGTATTCGATGCTGGAGCCTGCCGGGGCGTTGCGCACGTCGAGGTTCACGGTCATGACTCCGTTTGCGCGGGCGTCGATTGCATAGTGCTCGATGTGCTCGGGAGCTGTGCAGGTAAGGTAGACAGGGCGGTAGATGCCGCCGAAGTTCCACCAGTCGGCATGGCGCTCGGCGTTGTTGACCGAGGCGTTGTCGGATTCTTTCTTCACGGTGACTTCCAGCTTGTTGGAGGCCCCGTACCTGAGGAGTCCGCTGATATTGTACTCGAAGCGGTAGAACCCGCCCTGATGGACATCGCCCGCGCTCTTGCCGTTGATGCGGACCTCGGTGTCGGTCATCACACCCTCGAAGACGATCTTCACGTCCTTGCCTTTCCAGGATGAGGGCACCTTGAAACGGAGGCGGTATTCTCCGTATTCGTTGAGCGGGTTGAGGGGGCCCAGTCCACGTCCGTAGTTGTATTCACCGTAGCCCTGGAATTCCCACTGTGAGGGCACTTCAATCTTGCCCCATTTTCCGCTTTTCAAGCCTGCGGAGCAGCGGAATTCCCAGGTTTTCGTGTCGTTCAGCCCTGTCCCTGACAGGTAGATGGTCTGTGTCTGCTGTGCATGAAGCCCCGTGGCGAGGGCGATGGTCAGCACAGCGGTGGTTAAAAATCTCATATTGTGGTTTTATGTGCAATTGGTCAAAGTTACGAATTAATCTTGCCATTTCTGAAAATAAATGGCTATTTTTGTGAAACAACATCTAAAACGATACCAGATCAAATTACCGACCAGATGAAAAGAATGATTTTGACCCTGCTCGTGCTGTGCGCCATGCTGCCGGCCGACGCCAGGAAGAAAGCCAAGGAGCAGCCTTTCCTCTTTCCGGACGGGACGCCTGTCCCGGAGTGGTTCAAGAGTGCTGAAGTCCCGGCACCTGAGACGCTCGGAAAACTATACAACATCGCCGATTACGGTGCCATAAGCGATCCGGACAATGTGCAGACTGAATTGATACAGAGTGTGATAGACAAGGCTGCCGAGGAAGGCGGCGGAGTCGTGGTGATACCCGAGGGCATATACAAGAGTGGCGCCCTTTTCTTCAGGCAAGGAACCCATCTGCACCTTCTACGCGGGGCGGTGCTCCTCGGCAGCGAGCACATCTACGATTTTCCAGTCGTTATGACCCGCATAGAAGGAGAAGTCTGCAAGTATTTCCCCGCTCTCGTTAACGCTGACGGGCTTGACGGGTTCACCCTTACCGGCAGCGGCACCATCGACGGCAACGGCAGTCCTTACTGGAAGGCGTTCCGCATTCGCCGCCAGTGGAATCCCAAATGCACCAACAAGGACGAGCAGCGCCCCCGCCTCGTGCACGTGTCCGGCAGCCGCAACGTCACCATCGCTGACGTCACTCTCCAGAACTCTCCTTTCTGGACATGCCACATCTACAAGACCGACCATATCAAGCTTTTGAATCTCAGGATATTCTCCCCGCGCGAGCCGATAAAGTCCGCAAGCGCCGACGGGATCGATTTGGACGTGTGCTCCAATGTGCATGTCAAGGGCTGCCGCATCACGGTCAACGATGACGCCATCTGCTTCAAGGGAGGCAAGGGCCCGTGGGCTGACAAGGACGAGAACAACGGGCCGAACAGCAACATCCTGGTGGAGGAGTGTTTCTTCGACCGCACCACCGGGAGCTGCGTGACCTGCGGGAGCGAGTGCATACAGACCCGCAACATCATCGTCCGCAACTGCAAGGTGGACCGAGGGCAGTCCCTGCTCCAGCTCAAGATGCGTCCGGACACCCCTCAGCATTATGAGTACATCACTCTCGACGGCATCGAGGGCAGCTGCCGCTGCGTGCTCAATGTCGGGGCCTGGAAGCAGTTCTTCGATCTCAAGGACCGCAAGGACATCCCGCGCTCATACGGGGAGCATATCATATTCAGGAATCTCAACCTCGAATGCAAGAGCTTCGCTGAGCTGCGTCCTGTGCCGGAAGAGTTCACTCTCGATGATTTCACTTTCGAGAACGTCCGAGTCAACACCCCGGCGCCTGAATGGGAGAGTTCGGCCATCAGCAATCTCAAACTCATCAATACCTATATCAATGATGTCAAGCAGTAGATTCATCGCAGCCGCATTGCTGTGCGGCGCACTTGCGGCAGGCAGGGCCGTTGCGGCTCCGGACCCTTGGGCCGAAGCCGAAAGGATAGTTTCCGGGATGTCAAAGGTGCTTTTTCCTGACCGTAGCGTTTCCATAATGGATTACGGTGCTGTGGCTGACGAACCGGACAGGCTTGCCCACGATGCCATCAACCTTGCGATAGTGGAGATGAGCCGCTCCGGAGGAGGGACGGTGGTGGTGCCTGACGGCGTTTTCTACACCGGCCCGATCACGCTCAAGAGCAATGTCCGTCTGCATCTGTCCGACAAGGCGGTGCTGAGATTCTCGACGGATGTCTCCCTTTATTTCCCGGCAGTGCTTACCCGTTGGGAGGGGCTGGACTGCTACAACGCCAGGCCTCTGATCTACGCCTACGGCGAGACCAACATCGCCATTACAGGCAAGGGCACAATAGACGGGCAGACTTCCCGCGAGAACTGGTGGGGCCGCCAGAAAAACATCGAGCGCAACGATTTCACCGGCCCCGACGGCAAGACCTGGCGCGCCTCAAGGCTGAAACTTCTCGAGCAGGCCGAGAGCCGCGTCCCGGTGGAGGAGAGGATCTACGGCGAGACGGACTGCCTGCGTCCCCAGACCATCAACTTCAACCGCTGCACCACCGTGCTCATCGAGGATGTGACGCTGCTCCGCTCCCCGTTCTGGGTGATCCATCCGCTGTTCTGCGAGGACCTCACAGTTCGCGGGGTGCATGTAGTCAACAACGGCCCAAACGGGGACGGCTGCGATCCTGAATCATGCCGCAACGTGCTGATAGAGAACTGTCTCTTCGACACCGGGGACGACTGCATCGCCATCAAGAGCGGGCGCAACGAGGACGGCAGGAGATGGAACGTGCCGAGCGAGAACATCGTAGTACGGGGATGCACAATGAACGACGGCCACGGCGGGGTGGTGATCGGTTCCGAAATCTCAGGCGGTTTCCGAAATCTCTTCGTGGAGAACTGCCGGATGGATTCTCCGAATCTTGAGAGGGTCATACGCATAAAGACATCGCCGGCCAGAGGTGGCGTGATAGAGAACATATATGTCCGCAATGTGACGGTAGGGCAGTGCCGCGAGGCCGTGCTGCGTATAAACCTTGATTATGAGCCGCGCGAGAAGGCCCGGAGGGATTTCTATCCGGAAGTGAGGAACGTGGTGCTGGAGAATGTCACTTGCTCCAAGTCTGAATACGGCCTGTGGCTGTATGGCCTTGAAGACAGGACGAACATCGGTGGCGTCAAACTCAAAGGCTGCCGCTTTGACGGGGTCAGCTCAGGTGGAAACTTCTCTCACGGCAGAGTGGGGGAGGTGGTCTTCGAGGACTGCACCATCAACGGAAAGCCTCTCAAGCGGCTGTAGGTATGTTTACAATTAACACATTAACCAGTTCAAAATGAAAAAAGCATTGCTTGCTGCAGCCGTATTTATGGTTGCGATCTCATCTGCGAATGCTCAGTTCGGAAAGTTCCAGCCTTCGGAGAAGAAGGTCGTGAAGGATCCGCAGACTGGAGTTTCGCTTGTTGTCCTCACGGACACGAAGAAAAATGACAAATTCATCTATCAGACCGATCCCATGTGGACGCCAGATGGAAAATATCTTCTTTTCCGCTCTTCCACACGGGCAGGTGAGGCTCCACAGAAGCATACCATGCCTGACGGCAAGGTGAGGGAGTTCACCCCGACACAGTATTTCTTCGTCGAGGTCGCCACCGGCAAGATCATCCAGGTGACCGAGGGAAGCGTCGGCTCGGTATTCCTTGCTAACAGGTCCAACAAGCTGTTTGTCAACAAGCGTGTCGGAGAAGACTGGACGCTCTATGTCATGGATCTTGACAAGCTCTTCGCTGATGCCAGGAAGAACAGCGCCGGCTCGTTCGACAGCTATTTGAAGGAACTCGGCGTGTTCCCGACAAGCCCGGAGATGGGCCGTCCTGGCGGATGGTGCGTCAACAGCGAGGATGAGTATGCCTACATTACCGTGACCCGCGAAGGCACTCCGGAGGAGATCGCCGCCATGAAGGCCAAGGCTTTCGTGCCGCGTGATGACCAGCCTGTAAAGGTTTCCCAGACTCTCAGCGGAATCCGCAAGATGAACCTGAAGACCGGCGAGGTGACCAAGATTTGCGACGTTGACTTCAAGGTAGGCCATATCCAGGCAAGCCGTTTCCGTCCTGAAGAAATCGTGTTCTGCTGCGAGACCGGCGGTGACGCCGACCAGAGGATGTGGTACGCCGATGCTGATGCCTGCACCTACAAGCCTCTCTACAAGGAGACACCTCTTGATTGGGTGACCCACGAGACCTTCGGCACTGAGGACTATGTATATTTCAATGTGCTCGGATGGCAGGATCGTCTCCGCAAGCAGGCCAGCGGAATCTTCCGCATCAACCTGCGTACCGATGATGTGGAGTGCCTCGGCAACGTGGAGATGGAGAAGGATCGCGAGAGCGCTCTGCGTGGCCGCGGTTTCTGGCACTGCAACTCGACCCGTGACAACCAGTGGGCTGCCGGAGATACTTTCGGCGGAGACGTATGGGTGATCAATGTGGCCAACGGCTACCGCCACATGATCGCTTCCGATCTCAAGATGGCACCAGACCATGCCCAGCCTTTCTTCAGCCCTGACGGCAAGACCCTCTGCTTCCAGAGCGGCCACTATTCAGACGGCAAGAGACTCTGCCTTGTGACAGTGGATCTGACCAAGCTTCCGTTCTACAAGCAGTATAATAAGTAATTGCATGTTGCTGCAAAAATAAGAGGCCGCCCTTCACCGGGGCGGCCTCTTTGGCCAATGTAAATATGTTGTAAATATTTTGTTGTACAAAATATTGTACGTAATTTTGTAAAAAAACTAGAATATGACTGTTGCAACAATTTCTGAGTTCAGGGCCAATGTGAAGCGTTATGTTGATGATGTCATCAATAATTCAAGTTCACTGCTGATTAACCGTGGTAATACGGCTGCTGTCCTTATATCGCTTGATGAATATAACTCTATCAAGGAAACGGAAAAAGTATTGTTCTCCGAGAAGTTGTCCGGACGGCTTGAATCCGGAATCGAAGAACTCAATTCCGGGAAGGCGGTCACTGTTGATATAGATGAGTTATGATATTGGAGTTTCTGCCTAGCGCATTGGATGCGTATAAGGTATTGAAGAGCTCGGATCCGTCCCTTGCGTTAAAGGTAAAGGCTACGATCAAGGATACTCTTGAGCACCCGACTGAGGGAGCGGGTCTGCCAGTCCAACTCACCGGGGCATATAGCGGAATCTGGATGCGTAAACTATCTGCAACAGATGAAATGTACTATGTCTTCGACGATACGAAATTGATCGTCATCTCATTTTCTTTCATAGGTGCTTCCCATAGTGGGGGAAAATCCGGTTTTTCTCTGCAGGCCTTTACGCAGGACGAATATGCGGCTGTGATGTCCCAGATGGCGGCAAACCGCGGCAAGGACTCAGAACCCAAAGTCGGATTGTTCTGGTACAATCGTTCAAGAAATGAACTTTTCGGAGTCGTCTCACACAAAATCAGTGATTACACTCAGGCGAATGCTTCAGATGGCAGGATTACTTGTTCTGAAATGCATGAAGATGTATGGAAGAGGGAGTTCCGAAAGCAAAAGTATCATGGCGATGGTTCAGGTCCATATGTCGGAGCTTATCAGGATAAACCTCGTGGCAGAATATTCTATAATATCAAGTCTGATACCTATGAGGTTGCTGTGGGCAAGTGGTTGGAAGAATTCCCTCAGGCATACGAACTTATTCTTGAAGAGTTCAACTTGCCCAAGGAAAAAACATCTGCGAAATATGCTGTCCATTGGGACATCGGTATGTCTTGGCGGTAGGAATATGTATTCAAGATAAGAGGAAGGTCTTGAAGTCAGATAGACTTCAGGGCCTTCCTCATTGCGTCTGGGGAACTTGCTTTACTGTAGAAGATTTTCCTTGAATTCTATCTCGACGATGCGGAGTTCGTTGCTCTTCTTCTCGGCGCCTTTGGCCTTGAAGAGGTCGAGTTCTCCTGCGGCCGGGGCCACGACTTCGACTATGCCGCCGAAGGCGTCCTCATCCTGTGCTGAGCCTTTGAGCTTGACCGTGATCTCGCGTGTCATGACAGGCTTGACCGGCAGGTGCACATAGCCCAGAGAGCGCGGGGTCTCGCCTTCCCAGATGAGTTCATCCCCGGCGTAGATCTCGATAGGGTAGCTGCGCATGCGCCAGCCGGTGAACTTGACGCAGACTTCATCGATCTGGGCCATCCTGCCGAGCCGGTAGGTGATCCAGGCGGTGGAGAGCCTTCCGTCGTTGGTCCATTCGCTCAGCTCGTTGTCGTCAAATGATGCGCCGGCCTTGTCTGCGTTGGCTCCTGCGGAGGTGGAGACTATCTCCACATCGACACAGCGGTCGGAGTATGAAGGAGTCTGCGGGGTCTCGCCTCTGTCGAGCCGGCCTTTGAGGTGGTCGCCAGGAATATATGTGCTGAGACCTCCTGTGACTTCAAAAGGAATGGTTTCAAGAGAAATTTCCGCTCCCTTGAGACCTTCGGCCGATGCCTTGAGGGTCACTTTTCCCGGAGTGGTGGTGGAGCGGATGATGGCGCGGTTGACACCGCACTCAACAGGGAAATCCTGGGCGAGGATATAGTTGTCCGGGCCCTGGGCCATGCCGCCTCGCCACTCTGCCGGACCTTCGAGGTCGTAGTGGATCATGTCGTTGGCGAGAGGGCATCTGCGTCCCTGTGCATCGACGACTTCGATCTGCACGAGGGCGACGTCTGCCCCGTCAGCCTTCCAGCCTGAAGGGTTCTCAATCTTGGAAAGTTTGATCGCGGTCGGCTGCCCTGCCGTCTCGATGGCGTAGCGTGCGGCTTCCTTGCCGCCGTTGTAGCCTATAGCCTCGATCTTGCCCGGCTCGAATGTGACGTTCTCTGCGGTGAAAAGGAACTCGTAGTCACGTTTGAGGCCGGTGATCTCCTTGCCGTTGAGGAAGAGCTTGATGGATTCAGTGTTGGATACGATATATACAGGCTTTACAGTGCCTTTGTCGTAGTTCCAGTGGCCGACGATGTAGATGCGCGGGTTCTCGACATCCACCCAGCCGTCCCACATCACCTGATGGGCGAAGAAGCCGTCTTTCGGGATGCGCAGCGCGTCTGTGACACCGCTGCGGCGGTAGTTCTCCACGCCGCGGAAGTGGGTGTTGGAGTCGGAGAATATGATCTTGACCCCGCCGGAACTGATTCTCTGCCCGGAGCCTGCCCTTTCCCTCCAGTAGTCATACCAGCGGCGCACGAGCTCCACGGTGAACTGGTCCTGGTTGTGGTTGTACGGGGAGGCGTCTCCTGCCACGGTCTTGCCTGTCATAGCGGAGTGGAAGCCCTTGTTGCCCTCGCCCTCCTTGTGGAAAGGATATGAGTAATCGTCCCAGTATTTGCGCAGACCTTCGTCGCGGCAGTATTCCATGGCCCAGAAAGGGGAGTGGGCGCTCTTGTTGATATAGAGCATCTCGCCGCCGTATTCGGACTCGCGGATGTCGAGCATCTCGCGGCTGCCGATTGCCCTGCCGCCGTAGAAGTCATATTTGTCACGGATCTCCCTCATCTCAAGCATGTGTTCGCGGGAGATGGATTCGTTGCCGCATTCGTAGAAGATGATTGACGGGTTGTTGCGGTTGTAGATGATGGCGTCGCGCATGAGTTCTTTGCGCTGGTTCCACTGTTGGCCTTCCACATCGCGCTCCGCGTCACCTGCAGGCATCGCCTGGATGAGCCCGACGCGGTCGCATGACTCGACATCCTGCTTCCACGGGGTGACGTGCATCCAGCGGACGAGGTTGGCATTGTCTTCGACCATGAGGGCGTTGGAGTAGTCGCTCAGCCATGCCGGGACGGACATTCCGAGGGCCGGCCATTCGTTTGAGGTGCGCTGGGCGTATCCCTTCATCTGGAGCACGCGGTCGTTGAGCCATACCTTGCCCTCTGCGAAGCGGGTCTTGCGGAAACCGGTGCGGGTGCAGACTTCATCGACTGTCTTGCCGTCCACTTCGAGGGCTGTGCGAACATCGTAGAGATAGCCGTAGCCCCAGCTCCAGAAGTGCAGGCCTTTGGCGGGAGCGGATGCCCTGAGGGTGACCGTCTGTCCGGCCTCTATGGCCTGTGGTGTTGATGCGAAGCTGGTGACGAGCTTGCCGTCAGGGTCTGTGACGCTGACTTTGTAGACGGCGGTCTGCGCCTTGCCGGTCTCGTTGCGTACTTCTGACTCTGCGTTGATGACCGCAGTGCGGGATTTCACACGGATGTCGGAGGCGTAGATGTAGACTCCCGTGGTCTGGAGGTTGGAGTAGAGCGGGAGGGTCTGGTAGAGCTTATCGGTGACGTGCAGCCAGACGTTCTTCGGCAGGCCGCCGTAGTTGGCGTTGAAGTTGCGGTTGCTCCACTGGTATTTCACTCCCGTGGTCCTCTCGGCGAAGTCCCAGTTGTTGTCCACGCGCACGGCTATGACATTGCTGCCGGACTTGAGATACGGGGTGATGTCGAAGCCGAAGGCCATGACACCGTTCTCGTGCTTGCCGGCCAGCTTGCCGTTGACGTAGAAATCGACTCCCTGGCGTGCTCCCTCGAATTCGATGAAGACCTTCTTGCCGCGGGCGGATTTCGGCATGGTGAAGTGCTTGCGGTACCACACCACGGTGTCGGTGAGGTCTTTGATGTTGACCTTGAAGGCCTCGTCCTCGTTGAAGGCGTGAGGGAGGGTGACCTTCTGCCAGCCGGAGTCTTTGAATGAACGGCTTTCCGCAGACGGGATGTCCCCGACCCTGAGGAGCCACCCCGAGTTGAAGTTGTACTTCTCGCGTCCCGAGGCGAGCACTGCGGAAAGGAGCAGCGCCGCTGACAGGAACAGTGATCTGATGTTCATATAATTGATGGATTGGTTTGTGTCATCGGGAATGCAAATATACGAAAAAAAGGACGGCTGTCGGGCCGTCCTTTGCTGTAAGCGTATCTTATTATTTCCAGTCGGCATGCTGCTGGTAGAGTCCTGGGGCCGCTGCAAGTTCCGCATTAGGAACAGGGAGGACATAGCGTCCGTCCTTGAGGTTGTCGATGGAGACATTGGTGCGGTATTCCCCGTTGGTCTTGTACCTGTCATACTTGGCTATGGTGAGGGCCTTCCATTCGCCGTAGCGTACCATATCGAACCAGCGTACACCTTCGAGGTAGAGCTCAAGTTTACGTTCCCTTACTACGTAATCCATTGCTTCAGATGCGGACGGGCTTGCAGGCACAGTGGCGATGCCGGCGCGGCTTCGGATCTTGTTGACAAGAGCCATTGCATCGGATATGCTTCCGTCTTCGATGAGCAGCTCGGCATAGAGCAGCATCATGTCCTCATAGCGGATGACAGGGAAGTTGACAGGCCATTTGTTGAGCGAACCGGTGCCTGTACCGAGCTGGCTGTCATCGAACTGTATGCCCTCTTCAGCGCGTTTCGGCTTGGTCGGACACCACTTGGCGTTGATCGACATCTCGAGGGACTGTATCTCCTTGCCGTTGTAGTCGAAGGTAGTGGTCCTGTTGACATAGGCCGGGGTACCGTTGTACTCGTCGTATCCGTCCAGAAAGCTGAACCCGAGGCCACGTGGATCTTCGTTGGAGATGAACTCATAGCGCAGGGTGGCTTCAGGGTAGACAGGATTCATCTCTGAGCCTGAGTGATAGCCGTCGGCGACTATGTCGAGATTCTTGATCATGGTGCCTGAGATGAAGGTTAGTTGAAGGCCCGTGCCGAGACGGTGCTGGATGCCGAAAATCTGGTATTTGTTGGCTGCCGCGTTGTCAGTAAGGAACTGCCTCTTCCATTCGGAGATGCTCGGAGCGAAGTATGACTGGCCCTTTTCGATGACGGTCTCAAGATATTTCTTCGCGCTTGTCTTGGCTGAGGCGTCGTTGTACGGGTAACCCTTGAGAGTCATGTAAACGCGGGCGAGCAGAGCCTGGGCGGCAAGCCTATCTGCACGGCCATCCTCGGCGATGCTCTTGCCTGTACTGCTTTTCATCTCTGCGCGGTACGGAAGGAGCTTTTCGGCTTCGAGAAGATCCGGGATTACGGCCCCGGTGATGACATCCTTGCCTTCAGACTGCTTTATGCTCTTGGCTTCCTGCACGGAAGAGAGGACATGGTCGATGACTGGGACACGTCCGAAGGAGCGTACCAGCTCAAAATGTGCGAGTGCGCGGAGGAAAAGGGCCTCGCCCTTGAACTGGTTGCGGATGGCCTCGTCTTCGATGCCGGCCGTCTCGACGTTGGCAAGCACAGTGTTGGCGTTGTAGATGAGGTTGTACCATCCTGACCAGAGGGATTCCAGTTCACTGGTGGCATCCGAGATCCTGTAGAACGAAGACTCGGAGCAGGTGCGGATGCCGTTGGGATCCGGATCAACCCAGACATTGTCAGAGCGGTCTTCTGAGAAGGTCATGTACTGGTCGGCTTCGACGTTGCGCAGCATGGCGTAGACACCGAGCACGCCTGATTCGAGATGGGCCGGGGTAGTATAGAAGCCGTTTGGGGATATGTTTCCTGCCGGCGGAGTCTCAAGATAGTCTTTCGCGCAGGACGCTGCCAGAAGGAGAACTCCGGCCGCAATAACTATATGTTTGATGTTCTTTAACATGGGAGATTACGATTAGAAGTTGACATTGACACCGAGGCTGAATGTGCGGGCAGAAGGATAGGCACCGTAGTCCACGCCTGTAAACCCGCTCTGGTTGGATGCTTCCGGAGAGTATCCGAGGTAGTAGCTGTCGAGGATGAGAAGGTTCTCGATGGAAGCGTAGACACGTACGGATTCAATGAATTTCCTGACAGGAATCTTGTACCCGAGAGTGAGATTCTTTATTCGGAAGTAGTCAGACTTGTATACGAAGCGGGAGTCGATGTTGTAGGAATTGGTCGTCAGAGGGTAAGGCAGCTTGCCGTCGCCCGGCTCATCCTCGCTCCACCAGGCGTTGAGCCAGTGGCGCATGGTATTCTGCTGTGTACCCATGTGTGCACGGTCTACGGCACGTCCAAAACCGCCCATGATGTATCCTCCAGCCTGTGCGGTGAAGAGGATGGAAGCATCGAAATTCTTGTAGGTGAAGCGGTTGGTCATACCGAAAACGAACTTAGGAGAAGGGTCGCCGAGCACCTGCCAGTCGTTGTTGGTGATGTTGCCGTCGCCGTCCACGTCTTCGTATTTAGGGTCGCCTGGAACGGTGTTCTTGCCGTAGTATTTAGGTGTCAGTCCGGTGGCGGCCTTGTAGTCATCGATCTCTTTTTGGCTCATCCACACGCCGATGTTCTTGTGGTTGTAGAACTCGTACATCGGGCTGCCGATGCGGAGGATCTGGTTGACGTTGTTGGCCTGTTTGGTGTAGACGAAGTGTCCCTCGGTGGTGTCGTCTCCCAGCTGGAGCACCTTGTTGCGGCTGTAGGACATATTGAACGATGTGCTCCACTCGAAGTTGTTGGTGCTTATGTTCTGGGTGTTGAGCTCAAGTTCGAGACCGTGGTTGAGCACCGAGCCGAGGTTGTCGTAGACATTGGTGGTGCCGAACACTGAAGGCACAGGCACGCTGTAAAGGAGATCCGTGGTGGTCTTGGTGTACCAGTCCACGGAGAGTTGTATGCGGTTGTTGAGGAATCCGAGGTCAACAGCCACATCTGTAGAGTGAGTCTTCTCCCAGCCGAGAGCGCTGTTGCCGAACGAACCTGCATAGTAGGCGAGGACATCGGCGTAGTTGCCGGCTGTGAGGGTGGAGTAGGCGGCGCTTTCAGGGATGCCGTAGTTGCCGGTCTGTCCGTAGCTTGCACGGAGTTTCAAGGTGTTCCACCAGTCGAGGCCGGAGTTCTTGAAGAACTGCTCGTTGGCGATGTTCCAACCTGCTGATACTGAAGGGAACCAGCCCCATTTGTTCTTGGCTCCGAAACGTGAGTATCCGTCACGGCGCAGGGAGGCTGACACCATGTACCTGCCGTCGTAGTTGTAGGAAAGGCGGCCGAATGCGGAGAGGAGCCTTGTGTTGGTCTTCTCGGTCACGTTGGATGTCTTGACGGTAGGGGTGGTGGTGGAGTTGCTTCCCACAAAAGTACCCTGGATCACGTCATTAGGCATGTTGGTGTACTGCTGGTCGGTGTTGAACCCCATGTTTCCGACTTCGGATGAGGCACCGAGCATGGCTGATATGTCATGCTTGTCTATGGTCTTGTTGTAGTTGGCGACGACCTGGAGAAGTGTGCTGATGGAGTAGTCGGTCGTGTGCCTTGCTGAGGATTTGGATCCTTCCGGCTGGTTCCAGTTCTGGTTGGTCATGGTATTGGCCGTGAAGGTGTTGGTGTTGCTGCCGACGTAGGTTGCTGCTGCCGATGCCTCTATCTGGAATCCTTCAAACGGGTTGACCCTGAGGAAGGAGTTGGCCTGGAGGCGCAGGGTGTTGTTGTGGGAAGCGGTGTCCTCGTAGTATTTCTTCGGGCGCATTCCTGAACCGCCCCAGAGGTAGTTGTTGTTGGGGTAGTACTGGGTGTTGTAGCCGACTCCGGTATCTGACACAGGAGGTGAAGTGAGCACGTGGTGGGCTCTGGAATCCTTTCCGTTGCCCTGGCCTGCACCGGTGTTGATTATGAATGCCGGAGCGAGATTGACACCTGCCGTAATCCAGTTGTTGATTTTGGATTCTATGTTGGTACGCAGGTTGATCCTCTTGTAGTTGGATGCAGGAGAGAGGCCGTCCTGATCAAGGTATCCCAGAGAGAAGAGGTATTTCATGGAGTCGCTTCCTCCAGAGACGGAGACGTTGTAGTTCTGCTGGAGTGCCGGGCTGTAGGCGTATGACTGCCAGTCAAGAAGGCTAAGTTCGCTGCCGTCGTCATGGTATGTGTGGGCATCCTGGATGTCCTTGCTGAGGTATTTGAACCAGCGGTCGTCGAAGTTGACGGCGTTGCCTCCTGTTCTCTGCGGGCCGCTGAGGCCGAGGTTGGCGATTCGGGTGGCGTTGTCGTCGGAGATCTTGCCCTGAGGGTACATCTTGAGGTACTGTGCGTCCATGCAGCGGATGGCGAATTCCATCCATTCGGTGGCGCTGAACACGTCCATCCTCTTTTCTAGTGTCGCAAGGCCGCTGTTGAAGCTGAAGCTGACCTTTGTCTTGCCTTTCTGTCCGTTCTTGGTGGTCACGATTACAACACCGTTGGATCCGCGGGAACCATAGATGGCGGCGGAAGCCGCGTCTTTGAGGACTTCGATATTGGCGATGTCGTCAGGGTTGATGCCAGTCATGGAATCCTGCGGAATGCCGTCGATCACGAAGAGCGGGTTGTTGCCGGCGCTGATGGATGCGGCTCCACGGACTCTGATCTGCGGGTCGGCACCAGGCTCGGCGCTGGTTATCTGTACGCTCACACCGGCGAGCTGTCCCTGAAGGGCCTGTTCTGCACGGGCCATGGGGCGGTCAGAGATCGATTTGCTGTCCATGGATGCGACGGCGGAGGTGAGGCTGCTCTTCTTGACTGAACCATAACCGATGGCAACGGCCTCATCAAGCAGGAGCTTGTCTTCCTGGAGGGTGACGGTGATTTCGGGAGCCGGGGCCACAAGTTTTGTGACATATCCGATGCCTGAGACCTCAAGAGTGGAATTTGACGGTACGGTGAGTGTAAAAGCTCCGTCGAGGTCTGTGGTGACACCATTTGTGGTGCTGCCCTTTTCGATTACATAAGCGCCGATGACGGCGAGACCCTGCGGATCTACCACCTTACCCTTACAGGTGATGGTGTTCTGCGCTAACGCTGATCCCATGAGAGCCATAGATGCAAGCAGCACGGTGAGCGCTTTCTTGCAGCAGGTTGGAATTAAATTCATCAGTTTGACTTTTGGTTGGTGTATTAATGGTTATTAAGTGTTATTCGAAATAAAATTTCCGCAAAGATACCATTTATTTTTAAATAGTATCCTTGCGGAACCGTATTTATGTGGAATTAGTCCTCTGCCTACAGAGGAATCACTTCGAGGCTGTAGATCACGTCAAGGCTCCAGGTGGCGGCGCCGTTGGTGTTAGGATGGTAAGGCCTGTCGATGCCGCGCAGCAGCTCGTCCCAGGTCTTGCGGGCGAAGTCCGCATCGTGGTCTTTCCATGCGGCGTAGGCGTTGAGCCTTCCGACGCGGAATCCTGACATGGTGTGGTAGCGCCTTGCATGGTCGAGCCATGCGGCGTTGAACTCCGGCACGTTGATCATGTCCTGCATCTCGGTCATGATCTCGAATCCTCCCATGATGGTCATAAGATGGTTGGTGCCGATGGAGGCAGGGTCTCCCTCCCAGCTGAGCACTCCCGTGGCCGGGTCGAATCCGAGCACCTTCACCTTGCCGGTGAGAAGTCCGTTAGGCAGGGCTGCGATGCTCTTCATGCCGGCGATGATCATGTCGTAGTAGTGCTTCTCCCCGGTCCTCTCCCAGCGGGTCATCCAGTTGCCGGCGTAGCCGAGCCAGTCAGGTCCGATACGCAGACGTGCCGGTGCGGTGCATGGGGTCTCGCTGCGTGGAGCAGCGAGGCGCATAGGGTCGATCTTGTAGAGGAGCTGCTCGGAATCCTTGGATTCGTCCATGAGGTCTCCGGAACGCTCGTCTGTGGTGAGATAGTAGAGGAAACGGTTCCATGCGGCCTGCCCGATGCGGGCCTCCTTGGCGCCGCAGCCCCAGTGTGACACGTTGTGGCGGCTGCCCAGCCCGGCGTACGGTCCGATGTGGTATACGTCGACCTCTGTGGTGTGGCGGCTCATCGCCACAGCCATATCCCAGATGTCCTCACGGCCGCTGCGCAGGAACATGTACCAGAGCCACATGTTGGAGGCGAGTTCGGTGTTGTCCCATGCGAATCCGCCGATGTCGTAGTTCCATACTCCGCGCACATCATCCATGGAGTGCATGAAGTCGCCGAAGTTCCAGAAACCGTACCATTTGAATTCTTCCACATTCTTCTGGTATACGCTGATGATCTCGTTGAGCCTGTTCTCCACGGCAACCCTCTTGTCGTTGCTCCTGTCAGGGAGGGACCAGATGCCGAACGCGCGGCTGTCGTGCAGGTACTGAGGTGTAGGCAGCATCTGGCTGTCCTCTTCGAGGAGTTCCGCCGTGGCGAGGATGCCCTCACGTCCAGGGAAAGCGGCTTGCGGCACGAGCACGAGGGTGTTGGTCTTGGCTATGCCGTAAGGGGTGCTCATCCCTTCTTGCACATCTTCATAGCTGGCTTCGAGGTCATGGGCTACGGTGTCATAGTGGCGCAGATCCATCGGCTCGGATTCAGGACTCCAGAGCCATACGTTGATCGTGGCCTCGTCACTGCGCGCATCGGTGATCTCGATGGTGGAAGGGTAGAGCTGCCAAAAATATTTGAGGGACACTCCGAGTCCTCCGCTGACATCTCCGGCGAATGCATAGCCTGCCGCCCTCTCTCCGGTGAGTGTGCCTATCCATGGGCGGTCCTCCTGGGTCTTCTTGCGGATCGACCATGAGTTGTCGGTGAGCTGGCTCAGACGGAACGAATCCCAGCAAGCCCAGTTCTTGATGAGGAACTGTCCCTTCTGGTCGAAGTAGTCAGGCTCAGGCACTCTGATGCCCTTCTCCTGGTCTTCCTGGTAGTCTTTTTGCTTGCGAGGTCCTCCCTGAGGGGCTGCCGCCGGACGCTGCTGCGCTCCCTGCGGCCTTGGATCGGTGAGAACGCGCCTGCCGTGGAGCGGCTGAACTGATTCTGTCCAGACCTTGCCCTTGTCGGTGGCGAACGCTATGTGGCGGTTGTAGGCCTGCTCGCGCATAGGAACCCTGAAGCGAAGTCCGAGTGAAGATATGAAATCTTTGTCCTGATCTCCATCGAAAATGAAGCTGTGGACGAGGCGGATCTGGTCTGAATCCTTGAAGAAGTACATTCTCACCACGAAAGGCAGCCATTCGCGGCCGCTCTCCTCGCTATAGTGTACACCCTCGATCTTGATGGTGCCGCGCACGGCCCCGTTCTGCTCAAGGGTGATCTTGCTGATCTTGCTCGTGTAGCTGTGTCCGCCTTCTGTGGCAACAAGGTCGGCTGCCCCGCCCACCTTGGTGTCTCCAACCCATAGGGCATCGATGATGTTGCTGCCGCTCTTCGGGATGACGGCTTTGACCTTGCCGGTATTCACGATGAAGCTGCCGGCATCTTCCGTTATCATCCTGTTTTCAGCGGTCTCCGCCTTCTTGACCTTGACGAGCTTGGCATTGTCAGTTCCGCCAGGAACTACTGCTGCTACTCCGAGCCATTTGATGGAGCCGTCAGGCCATTTGGCCATGGCCCACTGGTCGCTTGTGATGGCGCTGCCATCGGCAGACTGGAGTTGGAGGGCCGTCTTGGCGGTCACTTCTCCCTGTTTGAACGGAACGCCGAAGCTGACGGCGCGGTCGAGTTTCGGGGTGTTGCCTATCCAGTGGAGAGGTGCCTCGCTGAAAGGAGGTTCCACGACCTTGGTGTAGCTGAAGTTCTTGATGGCCGTGCGGGAAAGGGTGGTGCGGAAACCGAACCAGCCTTCCGTGTACGGGTCAGCATCGTTGTAGTCAAACAGGAGCTTGCCGTCCAGCCAGTACTGCACCCTGCCTTTGACGCTGACGAGTTTGATATGGTACCAGTGATTCCCTTCCAGCAGGTGATCCGGGTCCGTGTATTCCTTGATGATGGCGGGGTCAGGCTCGCCGGTGTAGCGGCGGAAGCGGGTGGTACTGTTGTAGTTGCCGCCGAAGCCCACGTAGTAGAGCTTCATCTGGGCGCAGTTGGCGAACACTCCGCCGCGCTCCTTGCTGCGCTTGAATACGTCCTTGGCCTTGGGGTCGGTGGCCATCCAGAAGCAGTTGAGGTCGCTCAGGCGGTCTCCCTCCTTCTCGTTGTAGACCATGGCGTCGTATTCGATGACGACATCCCCCTTCATCTTCTCCTTGTACCATAGGGTCAGTCCCTTCGGGGCTACGATTTCGCAGGCCCCGTCCTTGAAGCTGACAGAGTAGTCGGGAGATTCGGATTCGACTTTCCAGAACTTGGAGAACTGCTTCTCGTCAAGTCCTGAAACATCCTTTGCCGACACGGCCAGAGGCAGTGCCAGCAGCAAAAGTGTCAATAATCGCTTTATCATTTGATTGATGGTATTGTGGTATTTGCAAAATCCTGCGAATTTACCTCTTTTTCGGGGGATATGCAAAAAGAAGGGGACAGCCGGCATAGGCTGTCCCCTTCTTTGAAAGAGCAATAGTCGTACTAATATCCAGGGTTCTGCATGGCAGCTTTCTCATCAGCGGTGAGAGGCTTGCCGTCCTTAGTGATGTTGTCAAGGAATACCTGAGGTATCGGACGGTAGTAGTGCGTCGAGGCCTTGAAACTTCCGCCATTGGCGCTCTCCGCATAGGTGGTGCCGCTCATGTCCGTCGTGTGGCCGGTCACGTCTGTCAGGCTTCTTGAATATGCCTGATCGTTGAAAACGAGGCGCTTTTCGAGAGTCAGCGTACGGGCGAGATCCATCCAGCGAAGGTATTCTCCGTACATTTCCCTTGATTTCTCGTTGAGAAGGTAGCACATGGCCTTGTCGTAATCAGAGGAATATCCGAGTTTGGCGATTATCGCCTCATCTTCTTTCGGAAGGCTTGCTAGAGTCACGACAGGGAGTTCTGAGGCGACTGCATTTTTGGCCTCGCGGACAGTCTCATCGTCCCAGCCTCCTACGGAGTAATAGTAGGAGTTCATCGGATAGTAGGAACAGTTGGCGGTGAAACCCTTTAGCCCGCTCTTGTAGGTGTTGTAGTGGTACGCGTTTCCTCCGTCCACATAGGCGTCCCGGGCCTCTCCGGCCTTGAACTGGGCCCTGTCGCGGAGCGGCTTGAGCACTGCGATGCCCTCATCGTACTTGCCCTGCTTGATGAGTGCTTCGGCCTTGAAGAAATAGTCTTCGGCGGAGCGTGCAAGGATGCCGTCACGGTATCCTCCGCCGAGGTTGTTCTTGTCCACTGCACCGTCAAGATACTTGCACAGAGGCGCAAGCAGGGTGTTGTAGTCCGGTGTCATGGAAGTTCCAAGGATCTCCGATCCGTCCTCGCTGTAGATGTTGAGGGCCATGATCGCAGGAATCTTCTTGCCGGTGCGGTAGTCCGTCCTCGAATAGGTGCCGGACGTCGCCTTTGATACATTGACTTCGGACTTGTAGTATTTCTGTCCGTAGTCAGTGCGGTTGATGATGTACATCGAACTCATGTACTCCCCATCGTTGCTCGGGAAATACGATGTTGACAGCATCTTCTGCCCGTCTACACTGATTTCCGTCTTTGCGCTCGCGTTGTTGACGGCGTAAGTGGTCTTGAAGGACTTCCAGAATCTTGAGTCATTCTCCAGATCGTAAAGAAAATATGCATAAGAAGGGGTTGTCTTGAGTCTCTGGTACTCGCGGCCGCTTGCAAGGTCACGCTTCATGAGCGGGAAGTTCTGATACCAGGCGGTGAAGAGCGCCAGCCCCCAATTGGATTTGCGGTTTGTCGTGGCGGAATCCGAACTGCCGGATGACAGGACAATCTCTGTATTTGTCTCTGTGATCGAAGTGTCGTAGGCTGTGAAATTGTTGAACAGGTCGTTATAGTCCCCGGCAAGAGGATGGGCGGCGATGACTTCATCAGCGTACTTGATCACAGCCTCAAGATCCTTGGACTTGTATGCGGAGTTCCATTTGTCGTTGATCTCTGATGCTCTCCACAGATGAGCTTTCGCAAGATAATGGGCTGCCGTGTATTTTGTCGCGTAGTTCTGCGTCGCACGGCTTGCGTCTGAACTCAACAGCTTGTATGCGTTTTCAAGGTCGGAGATGATCTGCTCATACACCTGTTCCTGCGGGGCTCTTGAGAATTCGCGTTCCGGAGTTGAAATCGGCTCTGTGACCAGAGGAATGTCCCCGAACTGCATGGTGAGGAAGAGGAAGTTGAATCCGCGTACGAAGTAGGCTGTTCCCAATGTCTCATCCCTCAAAGATGATCCTTCCAGAATGTCGGCTTTGCCGATGATCTTGTTGGCACGTGCGTTCCACTCGTAAAGGGTGTTCCAGAATGTGGTGATGGCCTGTGTGTTGGAGTTGACGGTCGGGGTGACGATGGAGCCGAGACGGGCATCATAATCATTCCACATGCCGTTGGATGCGTCACCTGCCACCATGAATTCATCTGTGCCGTAGTTGGTGTAAGCGTAGCCTGATTCATTGCTGAAGAAATAGTTGAATTCCGTGTAGAGGCTCCCGGCCATCGAAGCCAGGCCTTCCGGCTCGTTGAGCCAGCTGCTTGATATTTCATCCCTTTTGACCTCGTCAAGGAAGTCATTGGTGCAGGATGTTGACAAGAGGGCGCTCCCGGCCAGCACAGTCAATAATAAAGTATGTATTTTGATATTCATGATAGTCTGATTATTAGAATCCTACATTTACTCCAAAAACAAATCCCCGGGTGTATGTCCCGCTGTTGAGGTCGCTGTCCATCCAGCTCGTCCCCTGGTAGATGGAGAACGGGTTCTTGAGCTGTCCCGTGATTTTCACAGAGCCGAGACCGAGTTTCTTCACGAATGTGCGCGGCAGGTTGTATCCGAGGGCTATCTGCCTTACTTTCAGGAAAGAAGCATCTTTCTGGAGAAGGATCCCGGAGAACGGATCGCCTCCAGCCGTGTTGAAGTATGGACGCTGATATTCAGCTCCGGTCTTGTTGTTTTCATTGTAGTAGTTCATGTAGATGACAGGTTCACGTCCACCTTGGTACTGCCCTGTCTGTGCCATGAATTTGAATGCTCCGTAAAGGAAAATGGAGAGCTCGAGATTCTTGTATGAGAATGTGTTGGTGAAGCCAAGGTTCCAGAGAGGCCTGGTGTTGCCTATGACTTTCCGGTCATAGTTGGCGTCGATCTTATAGTCTCCGTTCTGGTCGACAGGGCGTACCATTCCCGGGGCGAACTGATGCCCGTTGGCGTTGAATTTCTCCATCAGAGCGAGATCCTCTGCGGAGTCGGTCCACAGGCCGGCGCTCTCGTAACCGTAAAGCACAGTGGACGGGTAGCCGATGAAGAGTTCGTCGGATACCATGTCCTCCTTTCCGTTCTGGAGTTCGAGGATCTTGTTCTTAGTGTACGAGAGATTGAGGTTGCTTCTCCATGAGAAGTCTCTGGTCGAGATGTTTGTGGAATTGAGTGAAAGGTCAAAACCGTGGTTCATGGTCTTTCCTACATTGTCCTTGGTCTTCCCATAACCGGTTACGTTAGGAAGAGTTACATCGAAGATGAGTCCGTTGGTGTAGTTCTGGTAAAGGTCGAGGACTCCAGAGAGTCTGCCCTTGAGAACGGAGAAATCGAGGCCGACATTGTATTGGGATGTCGTCTCCCAGCCGATCGCGCTGTTGGCGAGTGTGGTCGGAGTGTAGTAGTAGGTCGAACCGTTGGCTCCATGGACGCCGGTGCTGCTCTCGAGAAGGTCTTTTGTCGAGTAAATGCCGACAGAATAGTTGCCTGTCAGGCCCCAGCCGGCTCTGAGCTTGAGCTGGTCGAGCCAGTTGATGTCGCGCATGAAGCTTTCCTGGTCGAGTCGCCAGCCGAGTGCCACTGAAGGGAATCCGGCCCACTTGTGCCCTTCTCCGAGCTGGGAGGCTCCGTCATAGCGGTAAGACAGAGTGACGATGTACTTGTCTTTGAAACTGTAGATGAGCCTGGCCATGTATGAAGCCATCTGTGCCTCAGAGAGGGTGTTGTATGTAGGGTCGTTGAGCACGCTGACGGATTTCGGGTTCAGTCCCCACCATTTCTGGGTCATTCCGAGGGCGACACCGCTTCCGCTCATGGAGTAGAGGTCACTGCTCATCTTTGACCATGCTTCCTGGAGGAGCGTGGCGTTGAAGTAATGGTCTCCGACGGTCTTGTCGTAGGTAAACATGTTGTCGATGAGCCAGGAGAAATTCTTGGTGGCCTTTGAACTGACATAATCGGTCCCTTGGGAAATACGGTTGACCGAATCGCTGGAGAGGTACCTGTAATTCTGCCCGAAACTTATCTGAGGTCCGAAGTTGGTCCTGAATTTCAAGCCTTTGAGAGGTTGCCAGATGCTGCCGAAGTCGATTTCACCGTAGAGGGAGGCGGAAAGCTGGTAGTAGAGGTTCGTCACTGCTGACTTGCCGACTTCATCGATGACGGTAGGTATGGTGGAATCTCCGCCCGGGTAGTCGATGCGCTTGCCGTTATCATCGTAAGGTACGGCGTAGCTGAATATGTTGCGTGCTTTGTCGTGAAGGGATCCAGGGATAGTGTTGGCGATGCCGTTTGACGCATCGATGCCGTATTCCTGGTCAGAGAAGCGTGCGTTCATGGATCCTCCCATCTTGAACCAGTTGACAGGGTTGACATCCACGCTGGTACGGATGGTGTAGCGGGTGTACTCCTGTCCGATGTTAGTGCCTTTCTGGTTGAGGTATCCGAATGATACGTAGGCGTTCATCTTGTCTGTGCCTCCGCTGGCGCTCAAGGAGTGCTCCTGGGTGATGCCGACGCGGTCGGTATATTGTGTCCAGTCAGTTGAATGGACTTTTGACCCGTCCCACTTGGTAGATGTCTGCCCGGCATTCCACTGGTCATAGGTGAGCCCCCATCCTCTGAGGATGTTTGCCCATGCATATTCGTCCGTTCCGTAGGAGGTGAAGAGTTTGCGGTCGTTTTCGACTGTAGGCTCGTCGGCGCGAGGACCGAGCCCCGCGTAGTAATATCCCCAGCGGCGCCAGTCGATATACTGCTGGGCATCCATCATAGGTACTCTGTCATAGATCTTTTCGAAAGTGGCTGTGCCGCTGTAGTTCAGCGCAAGTCTGCCGCTCTTTCCCCGTTTTGTGGTGACAAGGATCACGCCGTTGCCTCCGCGTGCTCCGTAGACGGCTGTCGCTGAAGCGTCCTTGAGAATATCAACAGATTCGATGTCCTGAGGGTTGAGCATGTCAAGGCCTACACTCTGGCCGATTATCCCATCGATTACTACAAGCGGACCGGCTGACTCGTCCTTGTCCTTTATGGCATTGATGCCTCGGATACGGATTGAGCCCACGGAGCCTGGACGCAGGTCGGCACTTCCGATGGCTACGCCGGCAGCCTTTCCCTGGAGGGCTTCAATGGCATTGTTCGCCGGGGTTGAGACGAGGTCTTCGGATGTCACGGAGACCATGGCTCCCGTGACGTCTTTCTTGCGCATCGTACCGTATCCCACGACCACCGTCTCTTCAAGCATCTGGGAGTCTTCCTTGAGGGTGATGCTGAGCTTAGGGGCGGCTGCGACATTGACGGTCACATAGCCGATGCATGATACTTCGAGCTCTTTACCTGATTTGACCTTGATTGTGAAAGTTCCGTCGGCATCGGTCATTACGCCGTTTGTCGTACCTTTCTCGATCACGGATGCTCCGATTACAGGGATTCCGTTCTGATCGATGACCTTGCCTTCTGTAGTGGCGGTCTGTGCGAGTGCCGTCCCTCCCATGAGGGTCAGGCAAGTCAAGAGCGCTGCTAAGCGCCGTTGACATGAATTGATTAAGGATACCATTTGCGGTTATTAGTTAGTAAATTGGTTATCGTTGGCAAAGATGGTTAATAATTGCAGAAATTCATAGCTTTTTTAAATTTAAAATTCTTAATTTATCGTTTGTGTTTAATAGGTGCCATCAGATTATGAAAAAGGCCGGCTTTGTTGGCCGGCCTCTGTAAGGGGTAAAGGATACTCAGTCCATGTGGAACCTCTCGTCGAGAGGGATGGATACCGGAGAGTTGTCCGGGTTGACTTCCATGATGTCGGCCATGTAGTCCCACCATTTCTGGACTACAGGGTTGCCTCCGAGGTCCTGTGAGCCCTCGTCGCCCTCCACTTCCTGATATGCGAAAAGGATGTTGGTGTCCTTGTCCCAGTAGATTGAGTAATTGCGGACGCCACTGTCTGAGAGCAACTTCTTGAGCTCAGGCCAGATGGCGGCGTGCCTGCGCTGGTATTCGTCCTCGAAACCAGGCTTCAGGAACATCTTGAATGCTTCTCTTCTTGCCATTGCGTTTTGTGTTATTTGAATTATAGTCTGGTAAAGTTACGAACTTTTCCGTAAATTCGGAGGTTCAACAGACAAAAACCACAAATATGCGAAAACTGATTATTACCATCCTTACCTCGCTGGCCGCACTGGGTGCCGGCGCAATAGACTTCCCGATTACAGAGAAGTATGACACCGCAAAACAGACCCCGTTTGAGATAAATCTTCCCGTCCCGGACGGCAACTATCTGGTCACCATGAGAATAGGCAGCAAGAAAAGAGCCGCTGACACCTTCGTCAAGGCGGAAAGCAGACGCCTTGCAGTCAATGGTCTCCACACCGCAAAGGGGGAGTTCAAGACCGTCTCATTCGTGGTCAACAAGAGAGACTCGAAGATCCGGGAGAACGGCGAGATCATCGGGGAGGTGACCCTGAAAACCAGGGAGAACGGCAAACTCAACTGGGACGGGTGCCTCAATCTCGAGATCGGCGGCACCTCCCCGGCCGTGGAGTCGGTGACCATCGAGCCGGCACCCGCTTCGACTACGACCATCTTTCTCTGCGGCGACTCCACAGTGGTGGACCAGGATAACGAGCCGTGGGCGAGCTGGGGCCAGATGTTCCCGTGGTTCTTCGACACGGGGGTGGCTGTGGCCAACTATGCCGAGAGCGGGGAACGTGCCGACACGTTCATAGGGGCCGGAAGGCTCCGCAAGATCCTATCTGTGATGCAGCCGGGTGACTATGTGTTCGTGGAGTTCGGGCACAACGACCAGAAGATAGACAGACTCCCGGGCAAGGGAGCGTACTATTTCTTCGCGACTCAGCTCAAGACATTCATCGACGAGGTGCGCACCAGGGGAGGAATCCCCGTGCTGGTGTCCCCGACCCACAGGCGCAACTTCGACAAGGACGGCAGGATAGTGGAAACCCACCTGGACTACCCGGAAGCGATGGAATGGGTCGCAAAGCGGGAAGGGGTCACATTCATTGACCTGCATGCCATGTCGGCCAAGTTCTATGAGGCGCTTGGACCGGAAACCTCAAAAAAGGCCTTTGTGCATTATAAGGCAGGCTCTTATGGCATGAGCAAAGATGTGGCTGACAATACCCATTTCAACCCTTACGGTGCATTTGAACTCGCCAAGTGCGTGGTTGGCGCCATGCAGGTGCAAGGTCTGGATATCGCCGGGCACATCATAAACTTCAATGGCTTCAGCCCTTCAGAGCCTGATCCGGTGGAGAGTTTCAACTGGTATGACAGCCCCGCGAGGAACTTGGCGGCCCAGGTCCTTGAAAAGGACGACAAGGCAACCGAAGTTCCGGCAGGCCGTTAGAGTATCTCGACGCAGCCTGAGATCCCTGACGGGACGAGGGCGGTGTCAGGAGTGACAATAGGGTAGGACGAGTGTGTGAAACGCTCGTCCTCTTTTAGCGAAGCATCACCGATCATCCTGTTGTACAGAGAATTAGTGACTTCTATCTCAAGGGTGTTGACCCCGTCGCGCAGCAGATGTCCGATTTCGAGCTTCCACGGCGAGCACCAGATGATGCCGGCCTGCTGCCCGTTGACCTTGACCGAGGCGATCCAGTTCAAGCCGCCGATATGCAGTTGATGCATCTCTCCATCGGCTTTCCAGTCGAAAGATGTCCGGTATGTGGCTGTGCCGGAGTAATATTTCACGGATGGGTCGCTGCTGGCGGTCCAGTCCTGCAGTTCGTTGACTGTAAGGGGTTTTGACGGGCCTCCTCTGGATGGGTCGAAGCTTATTTCCCATGTCCTGTCAAGGATCTTCGGTGTTGCCGTCGAATTCCGTGCGGGCAGCGCCTGCAGAGGGGTGTCAGTGGCCACTAGAAACAGAGACCGGTCAGGTTCGAGTTCCAAGGCAAATGTTGAACTGTCCGCAAGGTGGACGGCACTTCCGTCCAGAGGGTCGAGCGCATAGACGCGGCTGTAGCCGCTGCGCAGCCGGATCTCCTGTCGGAACGCCGAATCACTGTGGTTGTAGATGAAATAGATGTCCGCATCATCCAGTCTCCTGTGGCTGAAGCGCACGCAGTCGTCTATCTTGCGGGCGCTCCGCAGACGTATGTCCGGCTCGAACGGTGGCCGGACTTCATCCATTACCGAGGTGGCGAAATGCACAGGCAGGCCTTCCGAAGCCCATCTGTCAAGTCTGGAACGTTGCTCGTCAGAAAGCTGGACATTCCTCTGTATCATGAGCATCCTGTATTTCATCCCGCTTGGCATAACTAGTTCGCCGCCCGATACCCGCGCATTCCGGAGCGCGTCCCAGCCGCTGACTTCGAAGTTGTAGCCTTCCGGAATGACAGGCAGCAGATGCGAGAGTGTCTTGAGCGGAGGATCGTCACCTATGTATACAAGAATGTCAACCACCGGTTCACCCTTGCGTAGCATCCCAGCGCAGCGGGCCTGGTAGTCCCAGAACGGGCGGCTGTATGGCCAGATCGTGTTGTTGCGGTTGAGGCAGTATTGCCTGCCGTTGGCGACATTGCCGGGGACGATGTCCGTCCGGGGCTGGTAGGCCGAGGCGCAGACAACGAATTCGTTGATGTTGACTGAGTAAGCGAAGTCTGCGAGCTGTTTGAGCCTGGCGGGGGAGTCGCTGTATTTGGCATCGGTGAAAGCCTCTCCGGAGGCGATGGCCTTGCCGTACAGGTGTGCTGCGGAGGCGCAGTCGAGGATGTCGTAGCTGCCGTGGATGTCCCGGGCCCAGAATTCGCCCTGCGGTTTGCCCACAACCCGCTTGGCCGATATGTTGTCCGCACCGAGGCTCAGACCGTTGCCTGTTGCCTGGGCCGTGAACTCTACTCCGGCATCCCGGCACAGGCTGTCGAAAGTGCCGTAGTATTCATCCGTTATGGTATCGGCTATGGTGCGCCGAAGGTCGGAGAGAAACTGCTCCGTGGTGGCGTTGTCCCCGACCACATATCCCCTCATCGCCGGGAGGAAGGGGGTGATGTCGTAGCCGTTGTGCTTGAGGAAAAACTCCTTGAAGCGCGGTGTCCAGTTCTGCGGCCCTGCCTCGTGGCTGTCCATCGTGACCCCGAGAGGCTTGAGCCCGTATCGGGTGAGGGTGTCGATGATGCGTCCGGGATATGATTTCCAGTGCAGGACTGCTGCCTCGGAGGACATCTTGTCGCATTCCAGCCCGGAGAGGTTCTTGCGTCCGTGCTTGATTTTGCCACCTGTGGATTCTGCGGCCAGACGCATTATGACCCAGTGTCCTTTGGGGGCTTTCCAAATCAGGGAGCCGTCTTCGCGCATGATACCGGTGAGGTCGATAATACTGTCGGGGTCTATCGCGCCCCCGGCATATTCCGGAGTGTGGCCGGCATCGTGGAACTCAGAGAAATAGTTGGCCTTCTCCTGCCAGCGGTCTGTGCGAGCTCCGGAGGAGAGGCTTGCCGCCTTGATCCCGGAGGCTCCGGAAATTCTGAAATGCCGGGCTGTGACCGGGCTGAATGCTATGGTTCTTTCAGCCAGGCCTGAACCGCCTCCAGGGGTGGGCAGGGTGCAGATTTTTCGGTAATTGACCCCGTCATCTGAACATTCGAGCACGCCTGCAGGCCCTGTCTCCACATAGGCCATGCCATAGAATTGCTCTGCCGGCCCGTCCGGGTATTGCATGGCACCATTGCGGGATTTTCTGGCTTTGGCGGCAGTGTAGGTGATGTTCCTTGCTGTGAACGGCTTGCTGTCATATTTCAGGGTGCCGCCCATGTCCACGTTTTCCAGATATTCTGCCTTCATGGGGAAGGCGAGTACGGCCACATCCTTGAACCAGCCCTTGGCGTTTGGACGTGGTAGCGTGAGCCTTACTGTCCTGCCGCCCTTGACGGTGGTCTCAGATGAGCAGAGGCGCTGCATGCCGTATTCTTCCGTGATCCATGGGCCTCCGGCCACATAGCCGTTGGAGATGTTGATTTCGAAAGACAGGCCGAGCCTGCGGGCTTCAGATGCGGAAAACTTCAGAGCTTCCCACCATTCGGGGCTGAAAGCATCGGCTGCTCCGTCACCGCTGCCGTGGACTTGATCATAATAGACGATCCCACCGATTCCGGCCTGCCTGTAGGCCTCAAGGTCTGCCGTGATGCCTTCACGTGTGGTGGGCGTTTCTCCATGAAACCACCAGACTTTAGTCCTTGTCGAGTCTTGCGGATTGCGGAACTCTTCCAGCGTCTGGATTATGCCGGTCTGGGCATGGGCCTGCACCAATGTTGCGGCACAAAGGATTGCGGCGGTCAGTATCTTATTCATCTGACTGGCTTGGAGTCTTCTCCGAAGCGGTCCCAGGTGATGCCGGAGGTCTTGAGGTCGCGGACGTTGACGAGGTTGTTGATGAACTTGGTGACAGTTCCGACATGGATGTTCTCGAGTGTCACGCCCTGCACCGGGTCGCGGCTGTCGCCCTTGATCTCAAAGATGGCATCCGCCTGGGCGCACTCGGCTCCGCGCAGGGTGATGTTGCGTATGCGCGTGATGGCTGTCTCGAAAGTCGGGACTATTGTTCTCCACTGGTACATAACGTCCGTGTCTATCTCAAAGGCACGCTGCATGCTGGCGGCGGACACGTTTTCCATCGTGATGTTCTCGATGAACCCGCCTCTGCGGTGGTTGGTCTTGAGGTAGAACATCCTCAGCAGCGAGTCGGAGGCATGGCAGTCATGCATGTATACGTCCCTCACTCCTCCCGACATCTCGCTCCCGATGCCCATCAGGCAGTGCCCTTGGATTACCTCGCAGTTGCGTATGACTATTTTCTCGGTCGGCGTGGCGAGTTTCCAGGCGTCCTGGTTGCGGCCGGCCTTGAGAACCACTGCGTCGTCTCCCTGATCGAAGCGGCAGTTTTCCACTATGGCATGTGATGTCATCTCGATGTCGATGCCGTCGTTGTTGTGTCCGTGGGCGTAGACGTCAAGTCCGTGCACCCAGGCGTCGCGGCAGAGGTAGAGATGTATGGTCCAGAACGGGCTCTCACGGATGCTGAAGTCCTCGAGCCTGACGTTGGTGCAGCGGTTGAACTGGATTAGGTGCGGACGCATGTGTGCTTCACCTTCCTCCATCCTGCGGTGCTCGACTGGCACGCCTGTAGAACACATGGCATATAGTTGTCTCGTGGCCTGGATGTGCGCCTCCGGACGGGAGAACCAGGTCCTCCAGAAATCCATCTTCGGGGCTATGGTGCCGGGACCGGCGATGCCGACGTTTTCGCACTCATAAGCGTATATGAGAGGGGAGTAGTTCATGCATTCCGTGCCTTCCCATGAGGTCTTGACGGCCGGGAGATAGAGTTGAGGGTCGTCTTCGAAGACGAGACGGGAGCCTTCGCTGAGATATAGGAGGCAGCTGCTGCTGAAATGGACGGGTCCGGTGAGCCACTCTCCTTCAGGGACTACTACCCGGCCGCCGCCTGCCTTGCTGCAGGCCTGCATGGCTTTGCGGAAGGCTTCGGTGGTCGCTTTGACATTGCCCTGTCTGGCACCGTAACGTGTGATAGGGAATTCTTTGGCCGGGAACTCGTGCATCTGCAGCGGTTCGAAGTCAAACGGGGCTTCCGGGGCTTCCACGATGGTCTGCGCATGCAGGGTCAGAGTTGCCGAGAGTGCAAGCATGGCGGCAAAAAGCCGCCGGGCAATGGTGGTTTTCATCGGTTATCTGTTTGAGTTTGTATGTAGTCTTTGAACTCCGCCCAATGCAGGTGGAGTATTCCGTCAGGCTTGGGATCAGTGCCGTCCGGGATGAGGTGGACGAATTGCATGCTGCAACTTAGGGCGCCTGTCCCGTCGGTATCGGTGCGGTCTCCGACCATGAGCGCATCTTCTGGCCGGATTCCAAGAGTGCCACAGACTTTGAGGAAGGACTCCCGGCAGGGTTTGAGTCCCCCTAGTGAAGCCGCGTCATAGAGTCCGTCGAAGAGTCCGGGGTCTATGTCGAGGGCGTCCAGTTTTTCCCGCACAAAACCGTAGTCGGAGAACACGGCGGTCTTGACTCCTGCGGACCTGATTTCTTCAAGCAGGCTTTCCAGCCCTTCGCGCGGGTGGAACCGCTCCCGGAGAATACTCACCATGTCAGGGAGATAAGTTCCAAAGTACCAGTCTCTGGAGACTTTTCCGAAAAAAGCCTTTTCAAATGCACCCTTGCTGTCGAAATCCTTTCCGGCAAGTTCTTTGCGGGCACGGCGCTCCCGCAGAAGACGAAAAAAAGCCAAGCGGGACAACTCCTTGAGTGCCACAAGCCTATGGAGGCCTCCGGAGTCATAGAGAGTCCCGTCAAGGTCGAATATGACGGCCCGTATCATTCAGCGACGAGCTGTTTGAATTTGGCGTGCCGCTTCTCGTCCTGGAGCAGGAGGTTGAGTTTGAACTGCCCGTCCCTCATGCCTTCGGCCAGACAGGCTGTCTTGAACTTTTCGAATGCGTCAGGCACAAGTTTGTGAGGCACAGGAGGTTCGAGCCTGAATGACTCTCGTTTGCTCTCATATTCGATGTTCTCTTTCTGGAGCAGGGTGTCCACTTTGAGGTTGAGTTTCTCCATCTGTTCTTTACCGGTATTCTGGTCCTCGAATTCGTAGTAGAAGTGATATCGGGACTCTTCAGGTACGGCAAAGCCTATGGCGAATTTCACCTTGACGCCCAGCTCCTTGGAAGCGAGCGCCACGGCATCGAAGAACTGTTTCTCATGCAGCTTTTCTCCGGTGATGGAGACAATGCCGTTGATCTTCTGGATCATGAACACCCTCGGGGTGTTGTGGAACTTGGTTCCGACCTGCACGAGGTCGTTCATGTTGTAGCGGTAAAGACCCGCGAAAGTTGTGACATACGGGCAGTAGCGTTTACCTTCCTGGATTTCGTCCACCTGCCAGTAGCGCACCGGCTCGCCTCTTTTGGCGGCGTCGAGATCCTCTTCCGCGACGAACTCATAATAGTGCATATGCGGGAAGAGCACCGTGTAGATGGAGTCGTCCACGACGAGCCCGAAACGGCACTCTGATGAGAAATATCCCAATTCCTGATGGAACATCTTCTCGGGGAAGGAATTCTTGAACTTGTCGAGGAATATCCGGGTGTTGCCGCATTTCCAGGTGTCCATCATCTGCATGTCGGGCCAGATGTGCTTGGGGAGCACGCGGCCGTATTTCTCCTTGAGGGCGCGCAGCTCGGCGGCCCTTTTGGGGTTGGGCTTGAGCACTTTGAGGATTTTCTTCCTGTACTCCGGCTCTATTTTGACCTTGTCCGTGAGGGTTCCGTGCTCGATGTCGTCCACCATCTGGTCGAACCAGAAATCCAGACTGTTCTGCATCTCGACGATGGTCGAAGGGTTGGCGGTCACTATCATGTGGAGATCCTTCTCCATGCTTATCCTGTTGATGGCGTAGTATTTGGCGGTGTAGTCGCCGATGGCGTACACGCAATCGGGGCAGGCGTAGAGATACTTGATGAAAGGAGGGGCGTCGGCTCTGGTGACCCCGGACACCGACCCGTACACGGTCCCGTCAGGAGCGTGGCCCTCGACATCGCGTCCCACGATGGTGAGGAGGTTGCCGTAGAAAGCCCTCGGCCTGTTCTTGATGAAGTTGTACAGCCAGACGCGGGTCATCTTCTTGTAGATGTTCCACATGTAGATGCGCGTGATAGGGATCCACTTCGGCTCGCTGGTGGTGCCGGAGGTGGTGGCGTACATCACCGGCTTGCCCGGGAAGAGCACGCCTTCCTCGCCGTGCTTGTGTCTTTCCACGAGAGGCCTGAAATCCTCGTAGTCGTTGAGTTTCACGTTCTTCTGCCAGCGTTCGAGCAGCTCTTTGTTGCTCTTGGCAAGGAGAATCTGGCTGAAGTTGTGCTTGCGGCCGTATTCGCTGTTGCGGGCATAGAAAAGAATCTTGCGGAGGGTCATCGCTGATGACCGTCCCGGTCTGCGCGATGCCATTACGAGCCTGAGGTATTCGTATCCGCCTGCGATTCCTACAAGGGCAGAGGCCAGGACTCCGTTCCAGAAATGATGAGATTTGCCCATGCCTACTTCACTATCTTCCAATAATTTTCCTTGCGCGGAAGGGCTGTAGGGTTAGGTCTGGCAGGATGGCCCAGTGACAGGGCTCCGATGCCCATATATTCTTCGGGGATGCCGAGCTCGGCCTGGATGGCCTTGCCTTCAGGGGTGTCGGACATCTCGCGCTCACGGTTGATCCAGCATGAGCCGAGGCCTAAGGCGTGGGCGGCGAGCATCATGTTTCCGAGCACTAGGGATCCGTCCTGTATGGAGTTGGGGTTGTATTCGGGGCGCGGCACGAATACGAGCACGATAGTGGGAGCTCCGTAGTAAGGGTCACTTTCTGTCCCCATAATCCTGGCGTTGAGGGAGGAGAGCCTCTTTATGATCTCAGGATTCTGTACGGCCACTATGAGCGGATCCTGGGCGTTGCGTCCGGTCGGGGCGTATGTGCCGGCATCGAGCACTGTCTTCAAAGCGTCATCGGAAACCTGCTCAGCGGTGAATTTCCTTATGCTGCGGCGTGTCCTGATGGCATCGATTACTGCATTGTCCATAAAAATTCAATTTCAATACAACTCACAAAAATAGTGAGAAAAACCGAAGATTAATATCTATATTTGTGCCAACAATGCAAACCACATGATGAAAAGATTCTTTTCCATTATTATTCTTGCCATTTTGGCGAACCCTCTGTGCCGCGCCGAGTCGTGGCCCGACGGGACTCCCATAGAGAAGTGGTTCAGTGTCAGGCAGTCACCGGTCCCGGCACTGCAGGACAGGCGTTTTGTCATAACTGACTATGGTGCAGTGCGTGACAGCACCATCCTCCAGACGGCCGCGATACAGAAGGCCATAGATGCCGCGGCTGTTTCCGGCGGTACGGTGGTGGTGCCGAAGGGGGTATGGCTCACAAGTTCGCTCTTTTTCAAGTCCGGCACGCATCTGCTGCTCGAAAGGGGTGCGGTGCTCAAGGGAAGTGACGACATCTCGGACTACCCGGTGGCGAAGGTACATATAGAAGGAGTGATCCAGCCCTACATAGCCGCCCTTGTCAATGCCTATGACGTGCAGGGCTTCTCCATCAGGGGAGAGGGCGTGATCGACGGCAACGGCCTGAGGTACTGGAGGGATTTCTGGACGCGCCGCCGCGTCAACCCCGCCTGTACCAATCTTGAAGCCCTGCGCCCGCGCATGATCTATGTCGCTGGAGGCAAGGACATCCTGATCGAGGGCGTGACCCTGCGCAACTCCGGTTTCTGGACCACCCACCTGTACAAGTGCGACTACGTGAGGATGAAAGACGTGACCATCTTCGCCCCGCATTCACCTGTGGCGGCCCCGAGTTCCGATGCCATCGACCTGGACGCCTGCAACAATGTCCACATAACCGGCTGCCACATTTCCGTCAACGATGACATTATCGCCATCAAGGGCGGCAAGGGCCCGTGGGCTGACACCGACCCGGACAACGGGGTCAACACCAACATACTCGTGGAGAAGTGCCGGTTCGGCAAGGGCCCGGGGGTCATCACTTTCGGAAGCGAGTGCATCGGCGGGCGCAATGTCATCCTGCGCGACTCCGAGGTGCACGGCGCCACCCGCGTGCTCCAGATGAAGATGCGCCCCGACACGCCGCAGCGCTATGAATATGTGCTGGTGGAAAATGTCATAGGCGAGGTGCGCTGGGTGTTCTACGTGCACCCGTGGACCCAGTTCTTCGACCTCAAGGGACGCGAGGACATCCCTATGTCGTACGGAGAGCATGTGACCATCCGCAACTGCCGTCTCACATGCACGGAGCAGGCCATAGAGATTGCCGAGAAGCCGGACCAGTACAAGCTGTCCGACATCGTGGTGGAGGACAACAACGTCTTCACCGAACTTCATCAGATGCCGCAGCGCGCACAGCAGAAGCAGGACTGGGAACTTGAGAAAGGTACTCCCGAAGCCGAGAATAGCAAATAATCGAATAATTTTCAATCAGAATATGGATATATCACTTAAGCAGGGCTGCAAGTATGCCCTTCTTGTCCCTACCAGCATGGGACTTAGAATCACTCCTGAGAACGGACAGCCTGTGCAGAGCAGTGACGTGCTGCACCTCCAGGCCACCAGTGCCGAGACCAATGTCGCCAGTGTGTCATCTTACCTCGGACTTCCCGTCAAGGTGCTGACAGCTTTCGTCAAGGACAGCCCGTTCGCCGCTTTTATCAAGTCCAACCTCCGCGCCCGCGGCATGGATTTCGAGGGGCCGGAAGTGCCTCAGGGCGGACCTTGGGGCTACAGACACCAGATCAACATCGCCGACAGCGGATACGGCTCACGCGGCCCGCGCGTCTGGAACGACCGCGCAGGCGAGGTCGGCCGCACCTTGAATGTCAAAGACTTCGACCTTGACCGCATCTTCGGCCAGGAGGGTGTGCAGATTGTCCACCTTTCCGGACTCATCGCCGCGCTCAGCCCGGACACGAGCAGGTTCTGTCTTGAGATCGCCCGTGCAGCCAAAAAGTACGGCACCCGCATCAGTTTTGATCTCAATTACCGCGCTTCCTTCTGGAAGGGCCGTGAGCAGGAGCTTCACGACATCTTCTCCGAGATATGCAGCATTTCGGACATCCTCATCGGCAACGAGGAGGACTTCCAGCTGTGCCTCGGCATCGAGGGGCCTGAGGCCGGAGGCAAGGACATCGCTTCCAAGATCGACGGGTTCAAGGAGATGATACGCCGTGTGAAGAAGGAGTATCCTGGCGCACAGGTGTTTGCCACCACTCTCCGTCAGGTCAACAACACCAACAGCCACAACTGGGGAGCAATCATGCTTGAGGGCGATACCTGGCATGTGGTGGAGCCTCGCGAGATCCATGTCCTCGACCGCATCGGCGGTGGCGACGGCTTCGTGGGAGGTCTGCTCTACGCTGTCCTGAAAGGATGGGAGAGCGAGAAATGGATCCAATTCGGCTGGGCCAGCGGCGCACTTGCCACCACTTTCCTCACCGACTACGGCCAGCCTGCCGATGAGGAGCAGGTATGGAGCATCTGGCAGGGCAACGCCCGCGTCAAGAGATAGAGAAGACTATGCTGTACTACGCAAGAGGTTCGAAGACCGACAACATCACTCCTGGCGAAGTCAGGGCTATACTTGAGGAAGTCTTCGACAAGATGGGGAAAAAGAAGCGCGTGCTGGCCCTGCCGCCCGACTTCACCCGTCTCAATTCATACGCCGGGCCGATCACCGAGATGGTCTATGACTATTTCGGTGACGCGCTCACGGATGTGATGCCGGCTCTCGGTACCCATTCCCCGATGACTTCCGAGCAGATCAAGACCATGTTCGGCCATGTCCCGGCGGACCGTTTCCGGGTGCACGACTGGCGCAACGATGTCGTCACGGTGGGGCAGGTGCCCGCTGAATATGTCAACAAGGTTTCCGAGGGCAGGCTCAACTACAGCTGGCCGGCCCAGGTCAACAAGCTCCTGCTTGACCCGTCGTTCGACCTTATACTCTCAATCGGTCAGGTAGTGCCTCACGAAGTGATAGGCATGGCCAACTACACCAAGAACATCTTCGTGGGCGTAGGCGGTTCCGAGGGCATCAACAAGAGCCATTACATCGGCGCGACCTACGGGATGGAGCGCATCATGGGCCGGGCCAAGTCCCCGGTACGCGATGTGATGGAGTACGCAAGGACCAATTTCATCAAGGATCTTCCTATAGTATATGTGCTCACCGTCCGTGCCAAGAACGAGCAGACCGGGGAGATGGAACTCAAGGGGCTTTTCATCGGTGACGATTTCGAGTGCTTCCAGAAGGCTTCCGACCTCTCTCTTGAGACCAACTTCATCATGGTCGATCACGAGATCAAGAAGTGCCTCGTGTACCTCGACCCGGAGGAATTCAAGAGCACCTGGCTGGGCAACAAGAGCGTTTACCGCACCCGCATGGCGCTTGCCGACGGGGCGGAACTCGTGGTGCTTGCACCGGCCCTCAAGGAGTTCGGCGAGGACAAGACCATAGACGGCCTGATCCGAAAATATGGTTACAAGGGCACACCGCACACTCTTGAGGCCACTGAGCATAATGCCGACCTTCAGGAGAATCTTGGCGCGTCCGCCCACTTGATACATGGCTCGTCCGAAGGGCGTTTCACAATCACGTACTGTCCGGGTCCTGAGATGAGCCGTGAAGAGATCGAGAGTGTCGGATTCAAGTATGGCGATCTCAATCAGATAATGGAGCACTATCATCCGGAAAAACTGAAGGACGGCTGGAACACCATGCCGGACGGGGAGGAGATATACTACATATCCAACCCAGCTCTCGGACTCTGGGCTTATCCGGAGAGGTTCAAGGACTGATATGAAAATAGTTTGCGACAACAAGATACCATTCCTCCGCGGGGTTCTGGAACCTTACGCCCAGGTGGTGTATCTCCCGGGCAAGGAAACGACAGCGGAAGTTGTGAGGGATGCAGATGCGCTCATCACCAGGACGCGCACCATCTGCAATGAGGCTCTGCTCAAGGGGTCTTCAGTCAAGGTGATAGCCACAGCCACCATCGGTTTTGACCATATTGACACCGCCTGGTGCGAAGAGCACGGCATCATCTGGCGCAATGCTCCGGGGTGCAACTCATGGTCTGTCAAGCAGTACATCAGTTCAGTCCTTGTGAGACTTGCCGGGATGCGTTCCCTTGATCTTGAGGGGATGACCCTCGGTGTGGTGGGAGTCGGCAACGTCGGCTCCAAGGTGGCTCAGGCTGCCGCCGCGCTAGGTATGAAGGTGCTTCTCAACGATCCTCCACGTGAACGCCGGGAGGGCCATACGGGCTTTGTCTCTCTGGATGAAATCATTGACAGGAGCGACATCATCACCCTGCATGTGCCGCTTTCGCGTGAAGGGGAGGATGCCACATGGCACCTTTTCGATGTGGAGCGTATGGGCAGGATGAAGTCTTCGCAGATCCTCATCAATTCTTCCCGGGGCCCTGTAGTTGACAATGCCGCGCTGAAGCAGGCCCTCAAGTCTCGCCGGATTGCCGGCGGAGTGCTTGACGTGTGGGAGGGGGAGCCGGATCTTGATCCTGAGCTTGTCTCGCTTCTCGACATCACGACCCCGCACATAGCAGGATACAGCGCCGACGGCAAGGCCAACGGCACAGCCGCAAGCGTGCGCACCGTCTCTGAAGTCCTCGGACTTCCTCTGAAGGACTGGTTCCCTTCGGACATCCCGGCCCCGTCCGTGCCTCTCGGTTTCAGCCTCGATGCTTCAGGCAAGAGCCGTCAGGAGCTGCTCTCGGAGGCCATACTTTATACTTATGATGTTCTTGAGGACAGCGGCAGGCTGCGTGCGGATCTCGGCTCGTTCGAGAAGCTGCGCGGCGATTACCCTGTGCGCAGGGAACCGTCAGCGTTCACCCTCAGCCTTATCGGAGGGGATGCCGGCACGGTCTCTGCTCTTGAGGAGCTCGGATTCAAAGTAAAACAATCAACAGACAGATAATATGAAACCAGTTTCAGACATCGGACTCATAGGACTCGCCGTAATGGGTGAGAACCTTGTCCTCAACATGGAAAGCAAAGGCTTCCATGTCAGTGTTTACAACCGCACTGTAGAAAAGGTTGACAAGTTCATGGAAGGACGCGGCAAGGGCAAGAACATCTACGGGGCCCATTCTCTCGAGGATTTCGTGTCCTCGCTCAAGAGTCCGCGCAAGGTTTTCCTCATGGTGAAGGCCGGACAGGCTGTGGATGACTTCATCGACAAACTCATTCCGCTCCTTGACAAGGGGGACATCATCATCGACGGAGGCAACACGCACTTCCCTGACACCACACGCCGTACCGCTTATGTTGAGAGCAAGGGACTTCTCTATGTCGGCACCGGCGTGTCCGGTGGAGAGGAGGGTGCGCTCAAAGGCCCGTCCATGATGCCTGGCGGATCTCCTGCCGCTTGGCCTTATGTCAAGCCTATATTCCAGAGCATCTGTGCCAAGGTGGCCGACGGTACACCTTGCTGCGACTGGGTGGGCGAAGGCGGTGCCGGCCACTTTGTGAAGATGGTACACAACGGCATCGAGTATGGTGACATCCAGTTGATTTGCGAGTGTTATCAGATCATGAAGGACATCCTCGGCATGACCAACGAGGAGATGCACGAGGTCTTCGCCGAGTGGAACAAGGGCGACCTCGACAGCTACCTGATCGAGATCACCCGCGACATCCTCGCCAAAAAGGATGAGGACGGCAAGTATGTGCTTGACTACATTCTCGATACCGCCGGACAGAAGGGTACCGGCAAGTGGACAGCTGTGGCCGCTCTCGATGCCGGCGTGCCTCTGACTCTTATCGGTGAGGCCGTGTTCGCCCGTTGCCTCTCCGCCCAGAAAGAGGAGAGGGTTGCCGCTTCCAAGATTCTTCAGGGCCCGAAGCCTGTCAAGTTCACGGGTGATCGCAAAGCGTTCCTTGAAGATCTGCGCAAGGCTCTCTTCGCCGCCAAGGTGGTATCTTATGCCCAGGGTTATACTCTAATGCGCGCCGCCGCCAAGGAGTATGGCTGGAACCTCAACTACGGCGGGATCGCCCTCATGTGGAGAGGCGGCTGCATCATCCGCAGCGTGTTCCTCGGCAAGATCAAGGAAGCTTTCGACAAGAATCCTGACATCGCCAACATCCTTCTCGACCCTTATTTCTGCGAGAAGCTTGCCGATGCCCAGCAGGGTTGGAGGAATGTGCTCGCACAGGCTATCGTCAACGGCGTGCCTGCACCTACCCTGAGCGCCGCCCTTGAATACTATGACGGGTACCGCTGCGACAGGCTCCCGGCCAACCTTCTTCAGGCTCAGCGCGACTATTTCGGAGCGCACACCTACGAGCGCACCGACCGTCCGCGCGGGGAGTTCTTCCACACCAACTGGACAGGACACGGCGGAGACACCGTTGCTGGTACTTATATTGCATAAACAACAAATAACCAATTAGTTATGATGAAAATAGGAAAATATTCTTTCGGAGTCGGTGACCGCTTCGCGCATGAGGGCGTCTCACAACTCAAGGCCCTCATCAAGGCCGAGAAGGAGTTCGGGGTACATTTCGTCCCTGTATGGAACAAGTCCAACCGCGAGCACCAGATTGTGCACACCGAGCCTATGTCCACCCGTGTCGAGGCCGATGCTGCCGTCAAGGCTCTCGGCTACACCGGGCAGTATTTCGTCGATGCCGACCATATCAACATGAACAATGTTGACCGTTTCATCGATGCATCGGATTTCTTTACTATCGATGTCGCTGACTATATCGGCAAGCCGGCTGATCCTAAGGATGTTGACGCATTCGTCAAGGACAATGCCCGCTTCATCGGCTCGCTCTCCATTCCTGGCATCGCCGAGCCGTTCGAGGTTTCAGAGGCTCAGGTCCGTGCCATAGCCGACCGCTATCTATTTGCAGCTCAGGAGGCTGGGCGCATATACCGCCATATCGCCGAGAAGAAGGGCGAGGGCAACTTCGTGACAGAGGTCTCCATGGATGAGGTCAATGATCCTCAGACTCCTGTCGAGATCCTCTTCATTCTCAGCGCCCTCGCTTCACAGAAGGTGCCTGCCCAGACCATCGCTCCTAAGTTCACAGGCCGCTTCAATAAAGGTGTGGACTATCGCGGGGACATCAAGCAGTTCGAGAAGGAGTTCGAAGAGGACCTGCTCGTGATCGATTTTGCTGTCAAGGAGTTCGGCCTCATGGACAACCTCAAGCTCAGCATCCACTCCGGCTCTGACAAGTTCTCCATCTACCCTATCATGGGCCGTCTCATCCAGAAGTATGACAAGGGTATCCACATCAAGACAGCCGGTACCACATGGCTTGAGGAGAACATCGGTCTCGCCGTGGCTGATCCCGAGGCTCTCAAGCTCGCCAAGAAGATCTATGTCAACGCCCTCGGGCGCATGGCCGAACTGACCGTACCGTATGCCGCTGTGATCGATGTCGATGTCAACGCCCTTCCTACTCCTGAGGAGGTCGAGAAGTGGGATGCCGACACCTATGCGCGCACCATGCGCCACAATCAGGCCGACCCTCTCTACAATCCTTCTTTCCGCCAGCTGATCCACGTGAGCTACAAGATTGCCGCAGAACTCGGTGACGAGTACTACCCGGCTCTTGAGAAGCACACCGATGTCATCGGCGAGCAGGTGATCGAGAACCTCTGCGAGCGTCATATCAGGAGGCTGTTCAACAAATAGGAGGGCAGTCTATGAAATGGTCATTCGATGATTTGAAAGGACGCAACTGCGTCATCACAGGAGGCTTCGGCATCCTCGGCATGGCTCTTACCAGGGGTCTTGCCGAGGCCGGTGTCAACCTGGCAGTGATCAGCCGCAGCGCTGACAACCCAGCCAAGGGCGAGGCCATCGCGAAGGAGTTCGGAGTCAAGTGCCTCGGCATCTCCGCCAGCACCCTCGACAAGGAGGCCCTCATAGCAGCACGCGACCTCATCCACGAGAAACTCGGCAAGATAGACATCCTCATCAACTGCGCCGGGGGCAACTCCCCGAAGGCCACCTGCAAGGTGGAGCAGATGACTAAGGACGACGACCTCGCCGACACTTTCTACGGTCTTAGCATGGACGGTTTCCAGCAGGTGTATGATCTCAACTTCAAGGGTACTCTGCTCGCAACGATGGTCTTCACGACCGACATGATCGAGGCCGGCAAGGGAAATGTGCTCAACATCTCCTCTATGAACGCCATCCGTCCTCTTACCAAGATCCCCGCATACTCCGCGGCGAAGGGTTCCATCAACAACTTCACCCAGTGGTATGCAGTGCATGTGGCTCAGCTCGGCATCCGCTGCAACGCCATCGCTCCTGGTTTCTTCCTCACCGACCAGAACCGCTTCCTGCTCACTGACGAGCAGACCGGCGAGCTGAAGCCGCGCGGAAAGAAGATCATAGCAAACACTCCGACCCACAAGTTCGGTGAGCCGGAGGATCTTGTCGGGACTATGCTCTATCTTCTCAGCGACATCTCTTCGTTCGTCACCGGTATCGTCGTCCCTGTGGACGGCGGATACAGCGCCTTCGGAGGGGTATAGCCGCTACTTTCAGTGAATTGAGTTGGCCTTATGCTTTTTGAGCATAGGGCCAATTTTTTGTGTTGCCCGCCCGGAGGTTGGGGCATTTGGGGCTGTTTTTACCCCAACCTTTGAGCGCTGCCTCGCTCAGGCGCATCCCTGTGCGCTCCCGGCTCAGAAGGTAGGGGAAGATTTTGGCATAAATACCCCAACCTTGCCCAAAGGTGATGCAACTTATTTTTTAACGATTACTAAAAGGTATGTTACAAAAGGTCGGTGATGGAACCCATGAGGAATGCTTCCAAGGAGATGCCTCCTGTGCCTATGATGTAGCTGTGTTGTGGTCTGAACCTTTTCGTGAACTGCGGCAGACCGTTGTTCATGGTGCGGCGGCCGCTCTTTACTTCAAGGGCTATGCATGAGTCATCAGACTGTACAATGTAATCGACTTCATCATCTCTGTCTCTCCAGTAGAATACTCTCAGGTCTTCTTCTTCGGCTTGCGAAAGGAGGTGTGCACCGACTGCGCTTTCGATCCACCTGCCCCACAATTTCGCATCTGTTCTTGCGGCTGCGAATGATTTTCTCTGGAAAGCGGACATCAATGCGTTGTTGTAAACTTGGAATTTCGGGATGGAATTGTATTTGCGCGCATCATCATTTGCGTACTTCTGCAGGCCGGAAATCAGTTGGCATTGGTCAAGAAGATCAAGGTATGAAGCAAGAGTTGTGACGTTCCCCTCATCCTGGAGTTGGCCCGCAACCTTGGTTAGGGATAATTCTTCTGAAGAATATCTGCAACCCAGTTCGAACAGCTGCTTCATCAGTGCCGGCTTGTAGATGTTGCTTGTCTGCATGATGTCCTTTTCTATGGCTGGTGCTGCGATGCTGTCCTTTATATACCTCTTCCATCTCTTCTCGTCATTGATGAACCCTGCGGATCCGGGGTAACCGCCAAAGTAGATGTATTCGTCTGGAGACAGGCCGAATGCTTCGGACATCTCTTTGAATGACCAGTGCCCCATACGTATCAGTTCAAATCGTCCGGCAAGACTCTCCTTAAGGCCCGACTGCAGCATCAGACGAGAGGAACCGAGAAGGACAAGTTTTATGTCCAGGCCGTTATGTGTGTCCCAGTCCCATTCAGCCTTTACACCTTCGCTCCACTGGTCTATCTTTTGGATTTCATCGATGACCAGCAGGTGGGTTTCTTCGTGCCTTATCTTCATGAGCCCGCGCACAGAATCCCATGTGCGGTGGATCCATCCGAAATCCTTCGGATTGACACCGTCAGCTTTTGACAGGGTGTATGGAATGGTAACTTTTGCGAGAACCTGATCTATCAAGGTGGTTTTGCCGACCTGTCTAGGTCCGGCGATCACTTGGATTTTATTCCGTTTTTCGTTGAGTCTGTCGAGCACTTCAACGAAGTGTTTTCTTGTGTAAAGTGTCTGGTTTTTCAATACAAAATGTTTAAATCTGTCTTACAAAATGTTCAAATCTTTGCAAAGATAGTGAATTTTGCGCATCTGCAAATGATTCAGCTGCAATTGTCCACAGACTTAGAAGAACATGTGCCCATCATGCTTTAAAGGTCGGGGTATTTTGGGCTGTTTTTACCCCAACCTTTGAGCGCTGCCTCGCTCAGGCGCATCTCTGTGCCCTCTCGGCTCAGAAGGTAGGGGAAGATTTTGGCATAAATACCCCTACCTGCCGAGCGCTGTTCTATATGCGGCGCTGTGATTTTGTGCCGGGGAGCCTAGCCGATGCTGACTTCGGCTCCTGCTGAAGAGGCGATGCGCTTGATAAGGCCCTGAAGTACTGTCCCGGGGCCAAGTTCTTTGAAAGATGTTGCCCCGTCCGCGAGCATGTTCTCCACTGTCTGAGTCCATTTCACAGGTGAGGTGAGCTGCTTGAGCAGATTGTCCTTGATCCGTGCCGGGTCGGTCTCCGGCTTTGCTGTAACGTTCTGGTAGATAGGGCAGGAAGGGGTCTTGACCTCGGTCTTCTCTATGGCCTTGCCAAGTTCTACCCGGGCAGGCTCCATGAGAGGGGAGTGGAAGGCGCCGCTGACGCTCAGGGGAAGGGCTCTTTTCGCTCCGGCGGCTTTCATCGCCTCGCAGGCTGCTTCCACGGCCTGTTTTTCACCGGAGATCACCACCTGGCCGTTGCAGTTGTAGTTGGCCGGAATTACGACCCCCTCAATGCCTGCGCAGATTTCTTCGACTTTTTCGTTGGGAAGACCTATTATGGCTGCCATGCCGCCCGGGTTGGCTTCGCAGCATTTCTGCATCTCGCTGGCTCGCACTGCCACGAGCCTGAGAGCGGACTCGAAATCCACGGCTCCGCAGGCCACGAGGGCTGAGAATTCTCCAAGGGAGTGGCCTCCTACCATGTCCGGTGCGGGAAGACCTTCGCTGCAGAGTGCGAGACATGCGGAGTGGAGGAAGATGGCCGGCTGGGTGACCCTGGTCGCGCGCAGGTCTTCATCGCTGCCGCCAAACATTATATCGGTGATTCTGAATCCGAGGATGTCGTTTGCCCTTTCCATCATCTCGCGGGCCTTGGGGCTGTTGTCGTACAGGTCCTTGCCCATTCCTGAGAACTGGGCTCCCTGTCCTGGGAATACATAAGCAGTCTTCATTGTGTGCAATTTTATTTCGCTGCAAAATTACAGAAAAATCAGTATATTTGCATTTCGGTAACCGCCCCCTTAGTTTAATGGATAAAATTTAGGATTCCGGTTCCTACGATAGGCGTTCGATTCGCCTAGGGGGTACTTAGAAGTTGTTTTGATTTATGTTGAGAATTCTTTTACTGGCTTTTTCGCCATAGTTTTCCCTGGCTTTTCGGTCAGATAGTTCTACTATCTTTCTCAAAATCCAGAAAAAACTCTGACAGAAAAATCCGCATAAAATTTATGACAAATAAATTCAAAACAACTTCTTAGCTAGTCTTTATGGACAGTCTTGATGACATCAGAGGGAGAATCAATGAGATAGATTCCAAGTTGGCGGAACTTTTCGAGCAGCGCATGGTTGAATCCGGCCGGGTGGCCGAACTGAAGCGGCGTGAGGCTCTTCCCGTCTGCGACCCTGCGAGGGAGGCGGAAGTGATCAGGCGCAACTCGGCGCTGGTCGGGGACGACACCATCAGGGAATATTACATCAATTTCGAGCAGGAACTCATGGCGCTTTCCCGCAAATATCAGCAGCGCCTGCTGTCAGGGATGAAGATTGCCTACAGCGGTGTGCCGGGCGCTTTTGCCGGCATCGCCGCGGAGAGGATGTTTCCCGGTGCCGAACTAGTCCCGTATGGGGATTTTGAGAGTGCATACGGCGCCTGTGCAAGCGGGGATTGTGATTCGGCGGTACTGCCTTTTGAGAACAGTTCGGCAGGGGAGGTGTCAGCCGTAACAGACCTGATGTTCTCCGGCCCGCTGTTCATCAACAAAGTTGAGGCCATAGAGGCGGTGCAGAATTTGCTCGGCGTCGAGGGCGCGAGCCTTGAGACCGTCACCCAGGTGGTAAGCCATCCTCAGGCCCTGTCCCAGTGTGCCGAGTATATCCGCAATCATGGATTCAGCCAGCACGAATACCCCAACACGGCATCGGCCGCCAAGATGGTCTCCGAGACCGCAGACAAGAGCGTGGCCGCCATCGGAAGCGCTGAATGTGCTGAAATTTATGGACTTAAAGTGTTGGAAGCGCGTATCAACGGATCCAGTGTCAATACCACGCGCTTCGCCGCTTTCTCCCGTGCGCAGTCTTTCAGCCGTACCCGCGACAGCCACTTCATCCTCATGTTCACTGTCAAGAACGAGGCCGGATCTCTGGCCAAGACACTCAACATCATAGGAGCTCACGGCTACAACATGAGCTGCCTCCGCAGCCGCCCGATGAAAGGGCTGATGTGGAACTACTATTTTTATGTCGAGCTGGACGGCAACATCGCCACTCCTGACGGGCGCAGCATGCTCAACGAGCTTGGTACGCTTTGCGATCGTCTCAAGGTAGTCGGCTCATTCTGAGGAAGATGAAAAATTCCATAGGTACAAGCGTCATCATGACCGTGTTCGGTGAGAGCCACGGCCCCGCAGTGGGGGCGGTGCTCGACGGGCTTGCACCAGGCATCCCCGTCGATGATGCGTTCATCGCCTCGCAGCTCTCTCGCCGCCGTCCTTCGGGACCTCTCGATACGGCCCGTGTGGAGAGGGACAATTATCAGATAATCAGCGGTGTCCATAACGGATACACTACCGGTGCGCCGCTCACCATAATCATACCCAATGAAAATGTCCGCAGTTCGGACTATCAGGAAGGCATAGCACGCCCGTCCCACAGCGACTTCGCGGCGGAGATGAAGTACCACGGCTTCGAGGACCTCCGCGGAGGCGGCCATTTCTCCGGGAGAGTGACCGCGGGGGTTGTGGCTGCCGGGGCGATATGTCTGAGTGCCCTGAAGTCAAGGGGGATTACAATCGGCACGCATATCCTCAACTGTGCAGGGGTGAAGGACAGACCATTTTCCCTTGACCCACAGGAGGAGATTAAATCTCTGGAAACCAAGCATTTCCCGGTGCTTGCCGATGTGGCCGAGGCGATGGGGGATGCAATCCTCAAGGCCAAAGAGGACGGAGATTCCGTCGGGGGCGTGATCCAGAGCGCCGTCTGCGGCCTTCCGGCCGGAGTGGGGGAGCCGTGGTTCGACTCCCTCGAAGGGATGATTTCCCGTGCGGTTTTCGCCATAGGCGGCATCAAGGGGATAGAATTCGGCGATGGCTTCGGCCTCTCCGCCATGCGCGGCTCAGCGGCCAACGACCCGTTCCGCCTGAAGGACGGGCGTATAGTCACCACGACAAACCGCAGCGGCGGCATCAACGGCGGTATCAGCAACGGCATGCCGCTTGTCTTCAATATGGCGGTGCGCCCCACTCCTTCCATCTTCAAGGCGCAGGAGACGGTGGATTTCCGCCGCACAAAGGAGGTCGAACTCAGCCTCAAGGGCAGGCACGACCCGGCGATTGTCCGCCGTATCTGCATAGTGGTGACAAGCATGGTGGCCGTGGTGCTCTGCGATGCCCTCGCACTGCGCTTCGGCACTGACTTCTTGGGAGGGGAAAAATGAAAAACAAAAAGGTTCTTATAGTGGGTCTCGGCCTTATGGGCGGCTCTTATGCTGCCGCGTTGAGCTCTGCCGGGTATGAAGTGGGCGGCCTCTCTGACCGTCAGGACGCCCTGGATTATGCCAGACGCAATGGCTGGATAAGGCACGGGATGACCAGCCCCGACCCGAAATATATAGAAGGTTTCGACATCGTCGTCTCCGCGCTCTATCCCCGTGTCTTCATCGATTGGGTGCGGGACAACGGGAGACACCTCAGACGCGGTTCGATACTTACAGACATTTCCGGTGTCAAGGGCTGCGTGGTGCCGCGGATACAGGGCATGCTTGCCGGCAGGGTCGAGTTCGTGCCCGCCCATCCCATGGCCGGAAGGGAGTTTTCCGGGATAGAATACAGCGACCCGGGCATATTCAAGGGGGCAAATTTTATCATCACCCCGACAGAACGCAACACCCCGGAAGGCATAGCCGTGGTGGAGGACATGGCACGTGACATGGGATTCGGGAAGATCTCCTCCCTCAGCCTCGAGAGGCACGACGAGATGGTGGGCTTCCTCTCCCAACTGACGCACTGCATCGCCGTGGCCCTGATGACCTGCAAGGAATCGAGGCATCTGGTGGACTACACAGGCGACTCATTCCGTGACCTCACCCGTATCGCCAGGATCAACGAGGACATGTGGACGGAACTCTTTCTGGAAAACAAGGACGAACTGCTCAGCCAGATGAACCTTTTCATGGACAGGTTCGGTGCTCTGCGTGACGCCGTCCGCGACTCGGACGAGAATACCATGAAAGAGATGATGCGCCTCTCGACCTTGAGACGCTCGTGGTTTGACAAGAAAAAGGAGAAGTAGCATGAACATGAATTTCAAGCGCAAGCTCATCATCCCCCAGGAGATAAAGGAAATGTACCCGATCTCCGAGGCGGGGGCGCTTGCCAAGGCAGCCAATGATGCACAGATAGCGGACATATTCACAGGAAAGAGCGACAAACTGCTGCTCGTGATCGGACCGTGCTCCGCCGACCGGGAGGATGCCGTCATCGACTATATCACCCGCCTGCGCGAACTCCAGGAGAGGGTCAAGGACAAGATAGTGATGGTGCCGCGCATCTATACCAACAAGCCTCGCACCACAGGCGAGGGCTACAAGGGGATGCTCCACCAGCCGGATCCCAACGCCCACTCCGATATGCTCAAGGGCCTGATTTCCATCCGCAAACTGCACATGCGCGCCATCAACGAGACAGGCTTCTCCTGCGCTGACGAGATGCTCTACCCGGAGAACCACAAGTATCTCTCCGACCTGCTGTCGTACGTGGCCGTGGGTGCGCGCTCCGTGGAGAACCAGCAGCACCGCCTTACCGCGAGCGGCCTGGATATCCCCGTGGGGATGAAGAACCCTACAGGTGGCAACCTCTCCGTGATGATGAACGCCCTGAAGGCGGCGCAGAGCCCGCATACCTTCATCTACCGCAACTGGGAGGTGGAGAGCCAGGGCAACCCTCTCGCGCATGCCATCCTCAGGGGCTATGTGGATTCGAGGGGCAACACCCATCCCAACTACCACTATGAGGATTTGGAGCAACTCTGTGACCTCTATGCGAAGAGCGGGCTTGCAAACCCCGCCGTGATTGTGGACACCAACCACTCCAACTCAGGCAAGAAATATCTTGAGCAGATCCGCATAGCGAAGGAAGTCCTGCACAGCACCAGGCACAACCCAGACATTTTCCGTCTTGTCAAGGGGCTCATGATAGAATCTTATATAGAGGATGGAAACCAGAAGGCCGGTGACGGCGTGTATGGACGCTCGATCACCGACCCCTGTCTCGGCTGGGAGAAGACCCGCGAGTTGGTGCTCGATCTGGCTGATCTCCGTTAGTTTTTCTTCTTCTCGTAGAGGAAGCGTTTGATCTTGTGGGTGGCCGTGCGTATGAACGGCTCCTTCTGCACTTCCACGGACTTGATGTTCATGAAGCGGCTCACCTTGGAGTTGACAAAGTCCAGGATGGCTTTCTTGCGCGCCTCGATGTCCTCGATGAACTTGTCCTGGCCCTCAAGGTTCCAGTCGATGATGTTGTCGTTGAACTGCACGAGGGCCACGAGTTTGCCGTCCCTCTGGACGACGAGCGATTCGCTGATGCCATCGATGCTGTTGATCACGTTCTCTATCTCTTCCGGGTAGATGTTCTCTCCGGAGGCTCCGATTATCACGCTTCCGAGCCTGCCCTTGATGGAGTAGCGGCCTTTCTTGTCTATGCTTGCAAGGTCGCCGGTGCGGAACCAGCCGTCCTGGGTGAGGACGGAGCAGGTGCGCTCGTAGTCCTTGTAGTAGCCGAGCATCACGTTGGGGCCCTTGACGCAGATTTCTCCCTCTCCGGTCTGGGGGTTGACGTCTTCAAGTTTCACCTCAATGCCACGGACAGGCCTGCCTGTGGTGCCGGGGAAGGTGTTGCGTGGAGATGCCGTGCAGATGAGCGGGGCTGTTTCCGTGAGACCGTATCCTATGGCGTAGGGGAATCCTGTTTTCTTGAGGAAAGCTTCGACTTCCGGGTCGAGCTTGGCTCCGCCGATGCCGAAGAAGCCCATCCTGCCGCCGAAGGTCTTTTTGAGTTTCATCCCCACGAGGGAGTAGAGCAGCCACTTGGCATGCTTGTCAAGGTATGAGAGGAACTTGCTCCTGGCGATGGTCGGGACGATGCTGCTGCGGTAGATTTTCTCTATGATGAGCGGCACGGAGAGCATGGCTGTCGGTCTTATCTTGGCAAGCGTGGCGATGAGTATGGACGGGGTGGGGACTTTCTGGATATATTCCACCTTCGCGCCCATCGAGAACGGGTACAGCATTCCGATGCTCATCTCGTAGGTGTGGGCCATCGGAAGTATGGAGAGAAAGACGTCTTTCGGCCCTATCTTGTAACTGTACCAGGAGTTGAGGACATTTGTGCAGAAGTTGCGGTGGCAGAGCATAACGCCCTTGGCCTTGCCTGTGGTGCCGGAAGTATAGAGGATGGCGGCGGTGTCAAGGGCTGTGGGCCGGCTGACCTTGCCGTCGCAGGTGTAGGAACTGCCTTCTGCCTTGATGAAACTCAAGTCGCCTATGGCTATGACGAGCGTGAGGCGCTTCATCGCTTCGTCGCTCAGCTTCGGCAGCTGCTTCTTGGAGATGAAGATGGCCTTGGCCTCCGAGTGTGTAAGGATGTTCTCGACTTCTCCCGCGGAGAGTTCGGGCAGCATCGGTATCGCTATGCGGCCGTATGCGGTGATGGCGAAGAATGCGGCAGTCCAGTTCGGGGAGTTTTCCGACAGGATGGCCACTTTGTCTCCGGCCCCTATCCCGAAGTTCGACAGGCGCTTGGAGATATTGTCGCAGCAGTCTCTGAACTGTGCGTATGTGTAACTTTGGGCTCCACCCACAAATTCCGCCGCCGTCCTTTTCTGGAAGGCGGTGACGGAGTGTTCGTAGAGCTCAGCAAGGGTGCTGAACTGCGGTCTCATCGGCGATATTTTTCAAGTCCTGCGGCCAGGATCTCCAGGGCTTTCTGCAGATCCGGCACATCAAGCACGTATGCGAGACGTATGTGATTCTTGCCGGCATCCGGGGTCTTGTAGAAGGATGCTGCCGGGGTGACCATGGTGGTCTGCCCGTCCACGCTGAAGTCGGTGAGCATCCACTTCACGAAGTCCTCGGCGTCTTCCACCGGCAACTCGGCCACCGTATAGAAGGCTCCCATAGGGTTCGGGGCGTAGACCCCGGGGATTTCGTTGAGCATCTTGACGGCGCAGTCGCGGCGCCGGATGTATTCTGCCTTGACTTCATCAAAGTAGCTCTGCGGAGTGTCCAGAGCCCCGATGGCGGCGTACTGGCCGAGCACCGGAGGACAGAGTCTGGACTGGGCGAACTTCATTGCGGCTGCCATCACGTCCTTGTTGTGCGAGACGATGCAGCCGATGCGCGCGCCGCAGAGGTTGTATCTCTTGGACACGGAATCGACCATTATGACATTCTGTTCGCAGCCCGGGATTTTGAGGGCGGAGAAGTGCGGCTCGTCGGTGTAGCAGAACTCCCTGTAGACTTCGTCGCTGATGAGGAAGAGGTCGTGCCTGCGGCAGAACTCCCCGAGGGCTAGCATCTCTTCCTTGGTGAAGAGTTTGCCTGAAGGGTTGCAAGGGTTGCTGATGAGTACGGCTCTGGTGCGGTCTGTGAGCACTTTCTCGAACTCGGAGATGTCCGGGATGGCGAAACCCTGGCGGATGTCGGTGTGGACCGCCTTGAGGGTGATGCCGTTGAGGTAGGCGAATGTCTGGTAGTTGGTGTAATAAGGTTCCACCACTATGATCTCATCTCCACGGTCGGCGGCTATCTGCATGGCGCAGGAGAATGCTTCGCTTCCGGCCACTTCGACGAGCAGTTCGCTCACTTCGATGTCGATGCCGATTTTTTTATAGTATTTGTTGACAAGACCTTCCCGGAGTTCCAGCAGGCCTGCGGAGTTGGTGTAGGAGAGGTGGTGCAGTCCTTTGCACCTGTCTATCACGGCATTGATGGCGCAGTCAGGGGATTTGATGTCCGGCGCGCCGACGTTGAGGTGGTACACCTTGATGCCGCGGGATTTGGCGGCGTCGGCGAGAGGAACCAGTTTCCTGATGGCGGAGGCGGGCATCAGCCGCGCCTTGTCAGAAATGTTCAGTGACATAATATAGGGTTTTAGTCCGGGCAAAGGTAAGGGATTAAAGGCAATAAAACAAACCGGACGCATGTTGCCTGAATTTGCTCATGGCGGCGAAAATGAGTATATTCGCGCTGGACAACATTGAACCATCATACCATGCAAGAGATAATCAATCAGGAATTCGGGGGCGAGCGCCCGCTTTACTGCTCGCACGACCTCTTTCTCGAGGGCGTTACCATCCATCCGGGCGAGTCTTCGCTCAAGGAGACTTCAGACATAGAGGCTTACAAGTGCCGTTTCGAAGGAAAATATGTATTCTGGTGCTGCGACCGCTTCAGGGTGCGGGACTGCTATTTCGCCGAGAGCGCGCGTTCTTCGCTCTGGCACAGCACGGACTGCGAGATGACCGACTGCATAGTCGATGCGCCGAAGATGTTCCGTGAGATGGAGGGCATCAAACTCCGTAATGTCAACATGAACTGCGCGCAGGAGACATTCTGGTCATGCAGCGACATCGATCTGGACAATGTCTTCGTCACCAAGGCTGACTATATATTCATGTACTGCAGCAATATAAAGGTGAACAATCTCCGTCTTGAGGGCAACTATTCGTTCCAGCATACTCGCAATGTCGAGATCCGCAACAGCGACCTCCAGAGCAAGGACGCCCTGTGGGAGACTGAGAATGTGACAGTCTATGATTCGTTCATCAACGGAGAATACCTCGGCTGGCATTCGAAGAATCTGCGTCTCGTCAGGTGCCGCCTCGGCGGCACACAGCCTCTCTGCTATGCCGACGGTCTCGTCCTTGAGGACTGCACTTTCGAGCCTGACGCCGACCTGGCGTTTGAGTATTCTGACATCAAGGCCACTGTCAAGGGTAATGTCCCGTCCATAAAGAATCCGCGTACCGGATACATCAAGGCTGACGGCTGCGACGATGTCATCATCGACGGCAACATCAAGGCTCCTGCCGACTGCAAGATAGAGATCGGCGGAGTGCTGAAGTAGGACTTACTTCAGTTTGGTTTCTATTGGCGACAGGGTTTTCTCTGTCGCCATTTTTTGCGGGTTGGTACCCGGAACTCCCTGCGGTACCTTCTCGCCGATGCGCTCGAAAAGTTGGGTCCAGTAGAGGGGCATGTTTCCGTCCTTGTCAAGGAAATTCATCGGAGCTTCGCTGAACAGGTGCTCCCCGTCAGGGGTGATGTAGCTGTTGTAGACGAGCTCGCTGCAGTACATGGCTCCGTTGTCCGGGAGGAAAGAGACGTCGTACGGCTGCCCGAGGTACTTCTTGGCGTTCTGCACGAACTGTCTCGCTTCGGCTGCGCTTGCTTCGGGGCGCATTATCTTGAATGCGGGGAGGCTTCCGTCACGTAGGGTGAAGTCCCGGATGAAAGTGTCGAGGGGATGCCTGTCCACTCCGTGCTTGATTGTGGCGTCGATGATCCAGGTCGAGTCTCCTTTGACTTCGAGTATGGCTACATGGATAAGGTTCAGCCCGGTGCTGTCTGATGTGGCAGCGCTGATGGCTTCGGACATCGAGCCTTGCTGGAGGCTGTAATTCATCGGGATGCCCACGAATACAAGGTCCCCGCTGCGCGGACTGTCCTGTTTGCCGGAGGTGCATCCGGCCAGAGTGAGCATGATGGTGGTGAAGAGGATTGCGGTTCTTTTCATATCGGATGGCAAATTTAAGAAGTTGTTTTGTAATTTTGTCGGCTATGGAGATTATTTTGGCTTTTTTCTCGGGGCTTGCTGTAAGTGCATTTGTGGCCCTGCTTTTGGTGAGGCGTGCCGTGCGCAGCGCCGAGTCTGCCGTCCGCAAGGACTGCGATGAGCGTCTGGCTGCTGTGCGGGACGAATATGAGCGGCGTCTTGCTGCCGAGAAGGTTGAAGCAATGGATTTGCTCCAGAGGCGGTTTGACGAGACGGTGGAGAAGATGAGCGCCCAGCTCAAGGCCGATACCGGGGAGATGCTCAAGGCCAGGCAGAAGGAGTTTTCCGAGTCGAGTGGGGAGAGCCTCGGACGGATAGTGGACCCGCTGCGTGAGAACATTTCTGAACTGCGCAAGGCGATGGCGGACAGCAGCAAGGAGCAGGCTGAACGTAACGGGGAGATGCGCGAGAGGCTCAAGAGTCTCATGGAGCACAGCGATGCGGCGCGCCGGAGTGCTGATGAACTTGCCGCAGCGTTCAAGCACGGCAGCAAGGTGCAGGGCGACTGGGGAGAGACCATCCTGGAGGAACTTCTTTCTGCACAGGGACTTACGCGCGGGGTACATTATGATACCCAGGTTGTTGTGAGCGGAAACCTGCGCCCGGACGTGATTCTTCATCTTGACGAGCGGCGTGAGGTGATAATAGACTCCAAGGTCTCTCTGACGGCGTATATTGATTATGTCAATGCCGAGGACGAGCCCTCGCGCCGTGCGGCGCTCAAGAGCCATCTGGAGAGCATCAAGAAGCATGTCAAGGAACTCGCCGTCAAGGACTACTCTTCTTGCGTGAAGCCGCCGAAAGTCTCGGCCGGGTATGTGATAATGTTCGTGCCTAATACCGGGGCGCTCTGGACGGCACTCAATGCCGAACCGGACCTGTGGCGCAAGGCCGCTGACCAGAATGTCTATATCGCCGATGAACAGTCGCTCTATGGGGCTCTGAAGATGGTTGAACTGACATGGACGCAGGTAGCCCAGGCGCGCGACCATGAGAAGGTCTATGCCCTCGCGGAAGAGATGATAGACAGGGTGGGGCAGTTCATGGAGCGCTATGAGGCGGTAGGGAAGTCGCTGGAGAAGGCGCAGGCCGAGTATGACCGCGGGCTTCTGAAGCTCTCCCCTCAAGGCCAGAGCATAATCAATACGTCAGGCAAACTCATGAAGCTTGGAGCCCGCAACAGCGACCGGCATCCGGTCAAGATACTTCCGGAGGAATAGTTTATGGACCAGCCGAAGATAGAAAGGATGCTGCGGCTCATGAAGCTGATGTCCGGGAGCGTGGACTACAGTGTCGATGAGCTGGCGGCCAGACTGGGGATGTCGTGGCGCACCATATACCGCTACATAGACACTTTCAAGGATGCCGGGTTCGCGGTGTCTCGCCTGCCTGGCGGTGTGTTCAAGCTCGGGAAGCTCCCGGCCAAAGCACCTGATTTCGAGAGGCTCATATATTTTTCCGAAGAAGAGGCGTATCTAGTGAACAGTCTGTTGGACAGGCTCGACCGTGGCAATGCTTTGAAAGCCAATCTTAAATCCAAACTTGCGGTCATCTATCAGAGCACTTCGATTGCGGACTTTGTCGATCGCCGCTTCATGTCGGCCAATGTGGAGGCCCTTTCCGAGGCGGTGAAGCTTGAGCGCAAGGCAGTGCTCAAGAGTTACGAGTCCGGGCATTCGCATACAGTGAGAGACAGGCTTGTGGAGCCTTTCGGATTCACTACCGACTTCTCCGATGTGTGGGCCTATGATCTTGAGGACGGGCGCAACAAGGTTTTCAGAATCTCCCGTATAGCCGAAGTTGAGGTCCTCGATGAAGGTTGGACCTGCGTGGAGGCGCACCGCATGCAGAAAGTGGACATATTCAGAATGAGCGGCGAGGAGGGGAAGCGCGTGCGCCTGCTGCTGAGCGTGCTGGCCAAGAACCTGCTCGTGGAGGAGTATCCGCTCGCGGAGAAGTTCCTCTCGCCTTTCACGGGCGATGCTACGGCTCTGCCGCCGGCATGGAAAGGAGGGGAGACGTGGCTGCTGGATGTGGAGGTCTACAACTATGCCGGGGTATGCCGCTTCTGTGCGGGGCTTGGCGGCGAGGTGCAGCCTTTCGAGTCACCGGAGCTGGTGGAGTATATGCGGGAGTACGTGCGTAAGGAGTTGTCTGAATATTTTTTGTGACTTTTTGATCATTGTCAAAAGTTGACAAAACGGGGGCGTAACTTTGCATCAACAAAACGAAAGAAGTTATGTCAAAAGAAATCAAAAACTGGATAGAGAGTTCCGCTGAGATAGAGAACCTCATAGATGACCTCGGACTTGAGCTGCTTGCTGACGAGTAAAAAAGGCTTAAATTTGCCTCCATGTATTACGTGAGCAAAAGATTTGAAGTGTCCGCTGCACATTATGTGACGACGGACAGGGGGAGCAAGTGCGAGGCTCTCCACGGGCACAACTGGATAGTGATAGTCCACTGCAAGTCCGAGACTCTGGATGAGGACGGGATGGTCACCGACTTCACCCTGATCAAGCGCAACATAATGGAGAAGATAGACCACAAGAACCTCAACGAGGTCCTGCCTTTCTCACCCACCGCCGAGAATCTCGCCAAGTGGATGTGCGACCAGACCCCCAACTGCTACAAGGTCGAGATCTGGGAGTCCGAGAACAACAAGGCAGTATACGAGCGGTAGTGTGGCGGTGTCCCAGCGCCCTCCCGTTCCGGCACTCACCCGTCTCTGTTCTCTCCCTCCCGTGCGCACGCTGCTGATCCTGTGCGCACGAAGTCGATTCCGTGCAGAAAACAGCCCTCTGCTGTACGCGAGGCTCCTGTGGAGTTGTTTCGTGCAGAAAACGGCCTTCTGCTGTACGCGAGGCTCCTGTGGAGTTGTTTCGTGCAGAAAACGGCCTTCTGCTGTACGCGAGGCCACTGCGAGGCCGTTCCGTACGGGAAACCCCGGCTTTGCCGTACCGTTATGTGGTTTGGCGAGGTTTCGTACGGCAGATGCCCTTTTCCCGTACCAAATGGGGGTCCTGTCTGGCAGGGCTCGCCTTGGCCCCGTTTTTGGGGCATTCTGCCCGGGTGCGAATCGTAGCCGTCTGAGCGGGATCCGGGACACCGGGCTTGGTGGTAGGCCAAGGTAGGGGAGGAAAGTGCGAAAAATACCCCAACCTGCGGGGAGGGGATGCCGTGGAGCGCGGTATATGAGAGGTGCTTCCGGAAGGTAGGGGTAAAAACAGCCGTAAACACCCCAACCTATGGAGCGTGGATGCCGCAGATGGAACGGGATGCCGCAGAACGCAATATGGGAGCTGTGCCCGTGGAAGGTAGGGGAGGAAATGGCGGAAAATACCCCTACCTTCGAGAAAGAAGCCGCGCGGCAAGCAGAAAACAAGATCCACCCCGCCGCAGACCACGAAGACCGAAGACAAGGCAGCCCCGAGAAAGCAAGGTGGCCCCGAGAAGACAAGGCAGCCTCGAGAAAACAAGGTGGCCCCCGAAAACCGAAGACCGAAAACAAAAGCAGCCCCTCACAATCGTGAGAGGCTGCTTGGGCGGTGCGGAAGGGACTCGAACCCTCGACCTCCGGCGTGACAGGCCGGCATTCTAACCAGCTGAACTACCGCACCAGACTGGTTGCTTATTCCTGAAAGCGGATGCAAAGATAGGGACAATTTCTGAATCTGCAAGCGCCCAAGCGAAAAAAATCAAAAAAAGTTGGCCGCGACACCGTTTTCCGGTCAAAAAAGGTTCATTTGCAGCCGGAATCTTGCTCAATACATATAAAAGACGTAATTTTGCATACTTTAGCTATACAGTGCAATGAAAAGACTTTTACTTCTGACGACTGCTCTGCTATGTCTGTTCTCTATGGGGCTCAATGCCCAGATGACTGACAGTCAGGTGGTTGATTATGTCAAAAACGGTGTCGCGGCCGGCAAGAGCGAATCCCAGATAGGGAAGGAGTTGCTGGCCAAGGGCGTCACAAAAGAACAGGCCGAACGCATCAAGGCCAAGTACGAATCCACATCCGGCAGCACTTCCGTGACCAGCAAGGCCCTTGACGGCAAGGCGGTCGGGAGGAACGTCAGCAGCGACATGCTGAACGGAGCTGACGATGAGCTTGAGGATGTGGTGGATGACGCTTTCGGCGTTTCTTCAGATTCGACGGAAGTGAAGATCTTCGGCCACGATATCTTCAATTCCCGCCGTCTCACATTCGAACCTAACGAGAACGCGGCCACTCCGGAGAACTACAAGCTCGGCCCTGGGGACCAGCTTCTCATCGAGATCTGGGGTGACAACGAAGATTCCATAACCAAGACAGTGTCTCCTGAGGGGCGTATATATATCAGCCAGATAGGTCCGGTCTACCTCAACGGCCTGACCATCAAGGAGGCCGGCGAGAAGATACGCAAGATGCTCGCTTCCAAGTACGGCGGCATCGGCGGAGACAACCCGAACTCCTCAGTCAGCATTACCCTCGGTCAGATCCGCACCATCAAGGTCAACGTGATGGGCGAAGTCGCTGTGCCGGGCACATACAGGCTGTCCTCGTTCTCCACGGTGTTCACGGCCCTCTACCGCGCAGGCGGTGTGGCAGGTACAGGCTCCATGCGTGCGATCAAGGTCGTGCGTGCAGGGAAGCAGGTGGCCACGGTCGATGTCTACGGCTACCTTTTCGACGGCAAGTCCGACTCTGACATAAGGCTTGAGGAAGATGACATAGTGATAGTCCCGCCTTATGTGGGCCTCATCGATGTCAAGGGAGATGTCAAACGCCCTATGCGATATGAGATGAAGGACGGCGAGACCCTTGAGACGATCCTCGGATATGCCGGCGGCTTTGCCGGTGATGCCTACAGGGAGGATGTTCGAGTGGTAAGGGTGACCGGCGAGGAGAAGGAAATCTATACAGTATCCTCAAAAGACTATTCTTCATACAAGATGGCTGACGGGGATGCCGTAACGGTCAGCTCAAGCCTTGACCGTTTCTCCAACAGGGTTGAAGTGCGCGGTTATGTCTTCCGTCCGGGCATGTACCAGCTAGGCGGGGAGATCGCCACAGTGCGCCAGCTCGTCGAAAGGGCCGGAGGCCCGAGGGAAGACGCGTTCCTCGGCAGGGCAGTGCTCCTGCGCGAGAAGGAGGATCTCAACCTTGAGACCGTTTCCGTCAATCTCGGGGCCGTTCTCACGGGGGGTGAGGATGTGCTCTTGAAAAAGAACGACGTGCTCATCGTCTCCAGCATCAACGAACTTGAGGACCGCGGCACCTTGACCATCAACGGAATGGTGGCCCGCCCGGGAGTGTTCCCGTTCTCTGACAACACCACCGTGGAGGATCTCATCCTGAGGGCCGGAGGCCTTCTTGAGGGAGCTTCGACGGCGAGAGTTGATGTGGCAAGGCGCATCGTGACCCCGAGCAGCACCGAGGCTTCGGACACTCTGGGCCAGACATTCTCATTCGGGATTGTGGACGGGCTTGCCATGGACGGGGGTGACAAGTTCATCCTTGAGCCTTACGACATCGTGTCTGTCCGCCGCAGTCCGGGCTACCGCACACAGCAGTTCGTGACTGTTGAGGGAGAGGTCACATTCCCGGGACAGTATGTGCTGCTCAACCGCAAAGATCGTCTCTCTGAAGTGATCTCACGCGCGGGCGGATTCACAACAAGCGCATACCTCAAGGGAGCCATGCTCATCCGCCGCAACAACAGCATCACCGCCGGAGAGAACAGGGAGGCTCTCCGCGATCTGGCGGAGAAGAACACCACCAAGCGCGATTCCATCAACGCTGAACGGCTTGACATAGTCTCTGACTACAATGTGGCGATCAGCCTCGACAAGGCCATGCAGACCCCGGGATCCGCATACGACATCCAGCTGCAGGCGGGAGACAGGATAATCATCCCCGAATTCGTCAACACCGTGCGCATCATCGGAGAGGTCATGTATCCTAACGCTGTCCTTTATGAGAAGAACAGGACTCTGCGCCATTATATAAACGCCGCCGGCGGATACAGCGCCAAGGCCAAGAAATCCAAGGTCTATGTGGTCTATATGAACGGCATGGCGGCGCAGTCGAAACTCAATCGCCTCAGGATTGAGCCTGGCTGCACCATCATCGTCCCTGCCAAGGACGAGAGGAAAGCCACATCGACAGCCGACATAATGGCCATGAGCAGCGCCGCCACCTCGTTGGCTACGCTCGTTTCTGTCCTGATAAGTGTTCTCTAAGCACAATAAGCAATGGAAGAGCAGAAATATCAGACAGAAGAGCAGTACGATGAGATTGACATCATGGAACTGCTCCATAAGCTCCTCAAGGAGTGGAAATTCATACTTAAGTGGTGCGGTGTCGCCGCCGTTGCGGGGCTGGTCATCGGATTCAGCATACCGAAAGAGTACACGGTGACATCAAAACTTGCTCCTGAGGCAGTTGACAAGCGCAGTGGGGGACTCTCTTCGCTTGCCAGCATGGCCGGGATCAACCTGAGCAGCATGTCAACCTCCGATGCCGTTTCCCCGGACCTCTATCCGGAAATCGTGTCATCGACCCCTTTCGTGATAGACCTTTTCTCCGTGCCGGTGGAGTTCATGCACAAGAAGGACACCATCCGCACGGATGTCTACGGATTCTACAAGGAGTACACCCGTGCCCCGTGGTGGGGTTATGTCGCCAAAGCTCCGATGAAAGCCATCAGCTGGGGGATGGGGCTTTTCCGCGAGAAACCGGAGAAGATAGAAGGGTACGAGTCCATCAATCCTCTGGCCCTTACCCCTGAGCAGGCAGGAATAGCCAAGGCCATCAAGGAGAATTTCTCCGTGGTCGTGGACAAGAAGACCCAGGTCATCACGATCACCGAGACGGCCCAGAATCCGTGTGTCGCTCTGAAACTCTCCGAAGTCATCATTGACAGGCTCCAGTCTTATATCACTGAGTACCGTACTAGCAAGTCCCGTAAGGATGTGGAGTATTACGAGAAGATATACGCCGAAGCCAAGTCGGACTATTTCAGCGCACAGCAGAAATATGCCCGCTATGTGGACTCCAACCAGATGCTTGTCCGCCAGAGCGTGAAGACCGAGCAGGAGCGCCTCAAGAACGAAATGGACCTCTCTTATCAGATCTACAACTCCGCCGCCCAGCAGCTTCAGGTGGCGAGGGCCAAGGTCCAGATGGAGACTCCGGTGTTCGCCATACTCAATCCTCCGACCCTGCCGCTCAGGGCAAGCAAACCGTCCAAGATGATGACCCTTGTGGCCTGCATCTTCCTGGGAGCGGCCTGCGCTGCCGTATGGGTGCTCTGGGGTCGTGATTGGATCGCCCGTTTCAAAAAGGAAGAGAAAGAGATAGAAGAGAGCGAGGAAAAATCAAGTGGAAAGTAATATAATCATCAAAGGGGCCAGGGAGAACAATCTGAAAGACCTGACCCTTGAGATTCCAAGGGGAAGACTTGTAGTGGTCACCGGGGTTTCCGGTTCCGGCAAGTCTTCCCTTGTCTTCGACACGCTGTTTGCCGAGGGGCAGAGGCGTTTCTCCGAGAGCCTTTCGTCATACGCGCGGCAGTTCCTCGGGAGGATGAGCAAGCCGGATGTGGATCTGATAGACGGGATCCCGCCGGCGATATGCATAGAGCAGAAAGTCGCTACGCGCAATCCGCGCTCGACCGTGGCCACCACTACGGAGATCTATGACTATCTCAGGCTGGTATTCGCCCGGGCGGGCCACACGTTCTCCCCGGTTTCCGGCAGGGAAGTCCGCAGGGACTCCGTCTCCGATGTGCTTGATTTCATATTCTCGCAGCCCGGGAGCACCTGTTATATTCTTTCGGACATAGGCTGGCGTGGCAGGGAAGATAAAGTTGAACTGATGCTCCAGCTCAAGGAAGACGGCTACAGCAGGCTGTATGCCGACGGCAAGCCGCAGAAGATCGATGATGTCCTCAAATCTGACGGGGCATATCCGCAAAATGCATTTCTTCTTGTGGACAGGGCCAGAGTCACCTCAGGCGATGATGCTGATCTTCGCACGCGGCTGCTTGCTTCCGTATCAGATGCTTTTGAGCGCGGTTCAGGCAGGATGAGCGTGGCCGTTGAGGGTGGGGTGACACGTGAGTTCTGCAACCGCCTTGAACTTGACGGTATCGTGTTCCGTGAGCCTGATGATTACCTGTTCAGTTTCAACTCTCCCCTCGGGGCCTGCCCCGTCTGTGGCGGGCTCGGGAAGATAATAGGCATAAGCGAGGACTTGGTGGTGCCGGACAAGTCTTTGAGCATATACGACGGGGCTATTGCCTGCTGGCGCGGCGAGAAGATGGGCTGGTTCAAGGAACATCTGGTGAAGGTCGCCGACCGTTACGGCATACCGGTATTCGAGCCGTACTGCAATCTTTCCAAGAAAGTCAGGGACACGATCTGGAACTCCCGTTCCGTTCCCGGGGATGACAATTCTCTTGTGGGTATAAATGAATTCTTTGAATGGGTGGAGACCCAGAAATACAAGATACAGTACAAGTACATGCTCAGCCGCTTCAGCGGCAGGGCTACCTGTCAGGCGTGCGGGGGTACCCGTCTGCGCAAGGAGGCCCTATGGGTCAAGATCGGCGGGAAGAACATCGCCGAGGTTCTGTCTCTCAATATAGACGAGGCTCTTGCCTTTTTTGATGGTCTCAAGTTGAGTGATTCCGAAAGGGCTGTCGTGAGCGAGCCGCTTTCGGAGATAGTCTCACGGCTTAAGTGTGTACGTGATGTGGGACTTTCATATCTGACTCTGGATCGCGCGTGCAACACCCTCTCGGGCGGTGAGAGCCAGAGGGTCAATCTCGTGACGGCTCTGGGTTCGAGCCTTGTCGGCTCTATGTATATCCTTGACGAGCCGAGCATCGGACTTCATCCGCGTGATACGGACATGCTCATCAATGTCCTGAAGCGGCTCCGTGACATAGGCAACACGGTGATTGTGGTGGAGCACGATGAGGAGATCATGCGTTCAGCCGACCTGCTGATCGATATGGGGCCGATGGCGGGCAGTGCAGGCGGAGAGGTGGTCTTTATGGGTGACCTTAAAAAGAAACCTTCTGCTCCCGACATCGACAAGTCCTTGACCTTGCAGTATCTGTGCGGCAAGAGGGGGCGCTACATGCGTGAAAGACGCCCGTGGCAGTATTATGTGAGTGTCAACGGGGCGATGGAGCACAACCTCAAAGACATAAATGTCCGCTTCCCCTTGGGGACGCTTACGGTTGTCACCGGGGTTTCCGGTTCCGGCAAATCATCCCTTGTGGGAGACATCCTCTATCCGGCCCTGTGCCGTCATTTCGACAACGGGGGAGAGCGCCCGGGAGCGTTCCGCAGCCTCGGAGGCAATCTGGACAGGATATCCAGGGTAGAGTATGTGGACCAGAACCCCATCGGGCGCAGTTCTCGCTCAAATGCCGTGACATACCTGAAGGCCTACGACGACATCCGGAAACTCCTCTCCGAACAGCAGTATGCCAAGATCAACGGTTTCGGACCGAATTACTTCTCGTTCAACACGGACGGCGGGCGCTGCCCGGAGTGCCAGGGCGAGGGAGTGGTGAGGATAGAGATGCAGTTCATGGCGGATGTGGAGATGGTATGCGAATCCTGCGGCGGCAAGCGGTTCAAGCCGGAGGTGCTTGAGGTGCGCTACAGGGGCAAGAATGTCGATGACATTCTCAACATGAGCGTCGACGAGGCTGTGGAGTTCTTCTCCGCAGGGACTGAGGATTCCGCCCGAACTGCGGCGGCCAAACTGAAGCCTTTGCAGGATGTCGGTCTGGGGTACATCAAGCTTGGCCAGAGCAGCTCCACTCTCTCCGGCGGAGAGAGCCAGCGTATCAAACTGGCCTACTTCCTGTCCCTTGCCAAGGGCGGTCCGCGCAAAGACAAGATGATGTTCATCTTCGACGAGCCTACCACGGGCCTGCATTTCTATGATGTGGAGAAGCTTCTCAGGGCTTTTGACGCCCTGCTTGAAGCCGGACATTCACTTGTCGTGGTGGAGCATAACCCTGACGTGATCCGTGCAGCGGACTGGGTGATCGACCTCGGGCCGGATGCAGGAGACAGGGGCGGCGAAGTAGTCTTTGAGGGCACGCCTGAAGATTTGAAGAAAGCAGATACCTTTACAGCCAGATATATATGAAAAGGATTGCGGCACTGACCATGGTGAGGAACGATGAGTTCTTCCTGCGCAAATGGGTGGAATACTATGGCTCACAGCTCGGAAAGAGTAACTTGTATGTCTTTTTTGACGGGCTGGACCAGAGGATTCCCGATTTTTGTGACGGGGTCAATACTATGGCTGTAAACCATATAGAAGGCAATGTCCGGGAGGCGGACAGGGGCAGGATTGATTTCCTCTCGCAGAGGGCGGCGGAACTGTTCGGAAAATATGACATGGTGATCGGAACAGATGTGGACGAGTTCCTAGTGGTGGATCCACGTCTCGGCATCACTCTCCCGGAATTTCTCTCGTCTCTCAAACCTTACGGCAACTGCCCGTCCATTTCAGGTTTGGGGGTGGATGTGGGGCAGAAACTTGGCGAGGAGAGCGAGATCGACCCATCCCGGCCTTTCCTTGCCCAGCGGCATTATGCCCGCCTCTCCACAAGGTACAGCAAGGCCAGCGTGCTCCTGCGTCCTGTCTGCTGGGGATCCGGATTTCATCGTACCCGCAAAGGAAATTTCCATATAAGAAAGGATCTCTACCTCTTCCACTTCGGCTGCGTGGATCTTAAGCGCATTGAAGCCAAGATGGGGGACCGTTCGCTTGCGGAAGCAGGCTGGACCAGGCATCTGCACAAGCGTGCCCGCACCATATATCAGGTCAGCGGCATGCGTCCGCATGATTGGGAGCGCAGCGTGGCATTGGCCAGGAAGATCCAGAACTTTTTCCGTCCTCCTTTTGCGTGGAACAAGCCTTCGATGTTCGAGGCGGTCGTTATCGTGAGGATACCGGAACGTTTCAGCGCGGCAGTATGATGAACCTGGATCGTATCGCAGTGCAGGCGGAGGTCATCCTCCGCGGCCATGTCCTCAACTGGATGTGGCGTCCGCGAATGCTCCGCAGGAAGATACGCGGAGAGGTGACGCAACGTGCCGTGGGGCGCTATCTCGACCGTTATGTTCCGGATTCGGCCGTATGCCTGCCGGAAGCGGCACCGTCTCCCTCGGTGAATGAAAAAATATACAGTATATGGCTTCAGAGCGAGGACAGGGCTCCGGCGATTGTCCGTGCATGCTGGAGAAGCGTGCGTGCCAATTGCCGTCAGGAACTGGCCATACTTGACGAGGCGCAATTGCTCAGCGGACTTGGCTTGCCTGAATATATTGTCCGGAAATACAAGGAGGGCCGTATCAACCGCGCCCATTTCTCGGACATCTGCCGGGTGGAACTTCTCTACAGATACGGTGGAATATGGCTTGACGCGACGGATTTCGTCACCCGTGACTTTCCGCAATGGCTGCAGGACGAGGATTTCTTCATCTATCTGAGCGGCAGCCACGTGAGCGGTTCATACGCATTTGTGCAGAACTGCTTCTTCCGCTCGCGCAGGGCCAATTACATCCTCGGGGCGTGGAGGGAGGCCATAATGGAGTACTGGAAGCATGAGGACAGCGCTGTAGACTATTTTGTGCACCAGCTTCTTTTCTGGAGGGTGATAAGCCGCAACCCAAGAGCGGCGGAGCTTTTCTCGGCCATGCCGAAGATGTGTCAGGATGCCACGCATCTGCTGTGGTTTGACAACCGGGACAAGCCCTTCGACCGGGAGATATTCGACCGCCTGACATCCGGGGCGCTTTTCCAGAAGACTGAATACAAATCCTCTTCCGCCCGGAATCCTCTGCCGGGAAGCTTTGCGGATGTCATGTCAAAGATGTACAGATGAGAGAGCCTAAGAGACTTTTCCTTTTTGCAGCGTACGATCCGCAGGGTACGGTCTCGGACGCGATCGTGTGGTATGTCCATAAACTCTCAGCCTGCGGAGATGTCTTGTTTGTCATGGATTCGGACTGTCCGGAGGCTGAACTTTCCAAGTTGTCGGGGCTTGTCCTGCATTGTGAAGCAAAAAGGCATCAGGAATATGATTTCGGCTCCTACAAGCGCTGCTATATCTGGGCGGAGACGAATCTGGCACTAGACTCCTATGACTTCTGCTATATGGTCAATGATTCCGTCTACGGCCCTCTGAAAGACATCATGCCTGTCATTGAGGCTATGGAATCCCTCTCCGTGCCGGCTTTCTCACTGGTGATACATCCGGATGTGCGCCTGCCCCATCTCCAGTCGTGGTTTGTCGGCATGTCCGGCAGGGTCTTTCTTTCCTCATGGTTCGCTTCTTTTATCCGCTCGGTCGGCAGGCAGGCCCGCAAAGAGGACGTGTGCCTGCGATACGAAACCGGTTTCTGCGAATTGCTCCGCACCAGGGAAATACTTTACAGGGGCCTTTACAGTGTAGGAGGGAAGGGCATATATGACCGTGTGCTTTCCGTCTACAGGAAAGGAGTTCCATTTGTCAAGAAAGCCGCGTTCACAAGGCACAACGGCTACGCCGGATGGCAGCTCGGCAAGATTCTCTCTTCTGTCAGTCCGCAGCTGCGCAGCATCATCATCTCTGACGCGTCCCGGCTGTATGGCCGCGGATATGTGGAAGGTCTCCTGTCGTCTTCGCGATTGCAGTCCTTCTGGCGACTTGCCGTATATTCTTTCCGGAAGTTTCTGAAGAGGGCTCATTGATGCTGTAGCTGAAGCTCCCGGGCCCGTCCACACTTATGCTTACCTCCGTCCTTGACGCCCTGCCGAAAGGTGGCAGATCAACAAGGAAGCTGCATTTTTTGCCGGTGATCGTGCATTCAAGTTCCAGGCTTGTCCTGTCCTGTCCGATGTTGCTCTCCGGGGTCTGATTGGGGTAGCATAGCAGTACTGTTCCCGTCTCCTGAGGGTAGTAGCCGATATCGTAAGGCAGGGATGCCCATTCTCCCTTGTCAACGGTCTCGGAAGGAAGATACTCCTCATCAGTAAAAAACGCGGCCCTTGCATTGATCCCGCGAAGCCTTATCCTCGGGGATTCCAGCAGCTCGTAGTCATCCATCGTGTTGCTGATGGATTTCAGGATTACTTCGCACAGCATTAGCTTCAGATCCAACGTGGCCTCTTCTCCCGAAGTCCTTGCCGACGCGCTCATTATCGGGCTTCCGCTGCTGTCCTCTTTGAACTCGAAACTGACCTGGGACAGGGCGGAATGTCTGGACATCGAGGCCGTCTTGAATTTTTTCGGGCTGTTGGCCACTGCGGCCACTATCTTCTCACCTTTGCAGAGTTTGACTTCCAGCGCAGACGGCATATCCTTGCGGGTGATATGCTTTTCCAGCGGCTGCACACCTTCCGCATCATATATGAATATGTCAAGATTCTTAACGGATTGTTCCACCTCCCCGAACTTCAGGACAAAAACGGCAGAGTCCTTTACCTGTACAGGTTCTGTCCCTGCGGAAGGATCTGCGGGGCCTGACTTTTCGCAGGATAATACCAAAAAAGCCGGCAGGAGTACAAGCAAGCTATAAACGATGATCATTGATGACCGGCGGTCCGGCAGACTGCCTTTTCTCTGAAACCGGTCCGGAAAGGACTGCCGGCTTTTCTGGTGCGTGAAGTTTTTCATAACGCTGCAAATCTATGGCGTTCCAGTCGCATTCCAATCGATCCATAAAAAACATTTTCCATGTTTTTCTGTTTCTTTGCAAAGAAAAAATCTTTGCATCTCCAGACACAAAAACACCCCGGAGCGGAAAGCCCCGGGGTGCCGTAGACAGTATGTGACGCGGCTTATGCGCCGAAGTTGTCGTAGAGGATGTTCTCCGGAGGAACTCCGAGAGAGTCGAGCAGCTTGTTGACAGAGGCGACCATCATAGGAGGTCCGCACATGAAGTACTTGATGTCCTCAGGAGTCTCGTGGTTCTTGAGGTAGGTCTCATACATCACGTTGTGCACGAAGCCAGCCGTGTAAGGTACTCCCGCAGCGTCAGCTGCCGGATCCGGACGGTCAAGGGCCAGATGGAACTTGAAGTTAGGGAACTCCTTCTCAAGTTCGGCGAAGTCCTCAAGGTAGAAGGCCTCGACAAGGGCGCGGGCTCCGTAGAAGAAGTTGACCTTGCGCTTTGTCTTGCGTGTCTTGAAGAGCTCCATGATGTGGCTGCGCAGAGGTGCCATACCGGCACCGCCGCCGACGAAGATGTACTCGATGTTGTCAGGATCATTGTCCGGCAGGAGGAACTCTCCGTAAGGGCCGCTGATCATAACCTTGTCGCCAGGCTTGCGGGTGAAGACATAGGACGAGGCTATTCCCGGGTTGACAGGGAGAAGTTTAGGTCCCTGCTCCTTAGGCACGCTGCGGTCAAACGGCGGGGTGGCGATGCGGACGTTGAGCTTGATGATGCCCTTCTCCCCAGGATAGGAAGCCATTGAATAGGCCCTTACCGTAGGGGTAGGGTTTACAGACTCAAGATTGAAGAATCCGAATCTCTCCCAGTCTTTGCGGTAGATCGGATCGACATCTATGTCCTTGAAATACACATGGTAAGCAGGGATGTCAATCTGAATATACTCGCCGCTCTTGAAGTCCAGATGTTCGCCTTCCGGAAGCTTGACCGTGAACTCCTTGATGAAAGTGGCCACGTTCTTGTTGGAGATGACCTCGCATTCGAGCTTCTTGACGGACAGTGCCGACTCGGAAACCTGTATCTTCATGTCCTCCTTGACCTTGACCTGGCAGCCGAGTCTCCAGCCGTCCTTGATCTGCTTGCGGTTGAAGAACCCGACTTCGGTAGGGAGGATTTCCCCGCCGCCCTCAAGCACCTGCACCTTGCACTGGCCGCAGTTGGCCTTGCCGCCGCAGGCGGACGGGAGGAGGATCTTCTCACCGGCCAGAGTGCTCATCAGGGATGAGCCCGGGGTCACGTTGAGTTCCTTCTTTCCGTTGTTGATGTCGATCTTTACGGTGCCCTTAGGTGTGATCCTGTCCTTTACGACGAGAAGCACGACCACGAGGATGAGGGTCACTATTGTGATTACTGCTACTGCAGCTATGATTGTTGAACTCATTTCTCTGTCCTCCTAAAGCTGAATTCCCATAAAGGTCATGAACGCGATACCCATGAGGCCCACGGTGATGAACGTGATTCCGATCCCCTTGAGCGGCTTCGGCACATTGCAGTATGCCATCTTCTCGCGTATGGCCGCGAGGCAGACAATGGCAAGATACCAGCCGATACCGGATCCGAGGGCATATACCGCCGATTCTCCGACATTGGCGAAGTCCTTCTGCTGCATGAAGAGCGCACCTCCGAGGATGGCGCAGTTCACGGCGATGAGCGGAAGGTAGATTCCGAGTGAAGAGTAGAGGGACGGAAGGAACTTCTCCACGATCATCTCCACGAGCTGCGTGAACGCCGCGATGACGGCGATGAACAGGATGAAGCTCAGGAAGCTCAGGTCAACGTCAGCGAACTGCGGGCCGAGCCAACTGAGAGCCCCCGGCTGCAGGACATACCTGTTGAGAAGATAGTTGAGCGGCAGGGTGCAGAGAAGCACGAAGATAACAGCTAGACCGAGTCCGTTGGCTGTCTTGACATTCTTCGATACTGCCAGGTATGAGCACATACCCAGAAAGTAGGAGAATATCATGTTGTCAATGAAGATTGACTTGACGAATAAACTTATATATTCCATAGAGCGTCGCTGTTATTTTTCCTGAAGATCCTTGTCGCAGGCCCTCTGGATCCAGATTATGCATCCCAGAAGGATGAGGGCGAAAGGAGGAAGGATGACGAGATTGTTGGCGATGTAGCCGGCAGGCAGGACCTGGAATCCGAGCAAGGTGCCGCTTCCGAGAAGTTCGCGGAAAAAGGCCACGATGATAAGGATCAGCGCGTAGCCGAATCCGTTGGCAAGACCATCAAGCAGGGACGGGATCGGCTTGTTGCCGAGGGCGAAAGCCTCGATGCGTCCCATCACGATACAGTTTGTGATGATGAGTCCGAAGTATACGGACAGCTGCTTCTCGATTGAGTAGGAGTATGCCTTTAGGAACTGGTCCACCAGGATCACCATGAGCGCCACCACCACGAGCTGCACGATGATGCGGACCCGGTTAGGGATGGTGTTGCGCATGAGTGATACGACGAAACTTGACAGTCCGGTGACAATCATCACGGACAGGCCCATCACGAGGGCTCCCTTGAGCTGTACCGTTACCGCAAGCGAGGAGCATATTCCGAGCACCAGGACGGTGATCGGGTTACCCTTGAGTATCGGGTTGAGGATTGTTTCTTTAAGATTGCTCATAACTTATTCCTCCGTACTTGTAGTCGCTTTTTTGAGGTATCCCGCATAAGCCCCGGCCCAGACGTTGATGGCCTTGTTGAGGCCGTTGCAGGTCATGGTGGCCCCGGTGATGGCATCGACCGCGTGGTCGTCACCCTCTGGAGCTCCGCCCTTTACGATGTCGAAAAGGTCCGATGCGTCATCGAGATTGAGCGTCTTGCCGATGAATTCGGCCTGGAAGTCCGGGTCGTCCTTGATCTTGGCTCCGAGGCCTGGGGTCTCGCTAGCGTGGTCGAAATATGCGCCGGCGATGGTCCGATGGTCAGGCTGCAGGGCTATGTACCCCCATATAGGGCCCCAGAGGCCTGCTCCGTAGACAGGAATGACCGTCACTCCTGACTTGAACACATATACCGGGAGCACGGCGTCGGTACCTGCCTTGATGGCGAGATCCTGAGGCTTGAAGTTGTCGATAAGTTCGATGTTGTCCTTGCTTATGCCGAGGTCCTTGATCTTGTCGCCGGCCGCGTTGACCGCGAACGCTTCTGCTATCTGCTCGGAGTACTTTGTAAGGACGGCATCGTTGCCCATGGAGGAGAGTTCCGCCTTGGTTCCGACCTGTGCGGCTGTCAGGATCTGGGAGATGGTGTCAGCTTTCACATTTGCAGTCTGCATAGGCTTGAGCGTCATCGCGGCAAAAGCGAGCACCGCTGCGACGATGACGACGATCACCGTCGTGTAGATGACTGTATAGACATTGCTGTTGGTATTCATATCTATGCGACTTTAAGTTTTTTAGCCTTGCGTGAAGTGTGCAGGTTCACTACTATGTAGTCGATCAGCGGAGCGAAGGTGTTGCACAGCAGGATGGCGAGCATCATGCCTTCGACATATCCCGGGTTGAACAGGCGCACCATCACGCACAGGGCGCCAACAAGCAGGCCGTAGATCCATTTGCCGCATTCGGTCTGGGCTGAGGTCACCGGGTCTGTGGCCATGAAGACCGTACCGAAGGCGAAGCCGCCGTAAAGAAGCTGCATGTAGCAAGGGATGGTGGTGGCGCCGCACAGATCTCCTATGAAGCCTACGAGCAGGGCGCCCGCGATGCTCCCGGCCATGATCTTCCAGCTGGCCACTCCTGTCCATATAAGGACGATGGCGCCGAGCAGGATGGCTATCACTGAAGTCTCGCCGACTGATCCCGGAACGGTGCCGATGAAAAGATCCCAGAATCCGGTGCCGTACTGGGCGCTTGCCCCGTCAAGGGCGAGCGGAGTGGCTCCCGTGAAGCCGTCCACAAGCTTCTCTCCCGGCCTGTATGAGATCCAGCAGTTGGAGCCGGACATATAGTTAGGGTAGGAGAAGAAGAGGAAGGCGCGGGTGAGAAGCGCCGGGTTCCAGATGTTCATGCCTGTGCCTCCGAACACCTCCTTGCCGAAGATGACAGCGAAAGCCACGGCGATCGCCAGCATCCACAGAGGGATGTCCACCGGGACGATGAGAGGGATGAAGAATCCTGAAACGAGGTAGCCCTCACTGACCTCCTCGCCGCGGATCTGGCTGGAAGCGAATTCGATGCCGAGTCCCACGATGTAGGATACGAGATAGAGAGGCAGGACCTTCAGGAATCCGTACCAGAAGTTGCCGAGGATGTCGATCCCCGTGTTGCCGATGGCCAGGCTGTGCTGGTAGCCCACGTTCCACATTCCGAACAGGGCCGCAGGCGCCGCCGCCACGAGCACGACGATGAGGATACGCTTGAGATCGATGGCGTCGCGGACGTGCGAACCCTTGAGGGTCACAGTACCCGGCACGTGCAGGAATGTCTCAAAAGCGTCAACTGTTGAGTGCAGCCAATATAATTTGCCGCCTTTTTCAAAAATCTTGTTCATACCTTTAAGCCATTTCCTTGAGCATAAGGTCTATGCCCTTTGATATGATGTCCTGGATGTTGTTCTTGCTCGGGTCGATGAACTCGCAGGTCGCGAGATCCTCCGGAAGAACTTCGTAGATGCCGAACTGCTCCATCTTGTCGATGTCGCCGGCAAGACAGGCCTTGGTGAGATAGATCGGGTAGATGTCCATAGGGAGAACCTTGGCATAATATCCGTCATTCATCAGGAAGGCGCGCGCGCCTCCGTGGAGGTTGGTGTCCATGTCGTATTTCTTCCACGGGGTGAGCCATGAGAAGTAGCAGCGGTCGGTGCTGAATTCCCTGTGCCTTATCGGGCGGGCCCAGCCGAGGAGCTCCTTTTCGTATCCCTCACGGATGAGGGTCACCTGCTCATCGAAATACCTCAGATAGCCGTCCGCTCCCTTGTTCTCACCGGAGAGGACATCGCCGCTTATGAAGCGGATGCCGTCAGGGACGCCGCCGTAGTACGGGGCCAGCTCCTTGAGAGGCATGCCCGGGACAGTCTCGATGTAAGACGGCTCGATAGCCATAGGGCCGCAGACCGCGACCTTGCGGCGCACGTCGTAGACTCCCTTGGTGAAGAGTCTGCCGATGGCCGCCAGACCTTCGAGAGAGATTGTCCAGACTGTCTCTCCCTTCTGTATCGGGGCGATGTGGCTAATCTGCACTCCCACATTGCCTGCCGGGTGCTTGCCCTTGAAGCTGTGCAGCTTCACACCGCTTAGTCTGGTGAATTCGCTGTGCTCTCTTGAAGCGTCCAGGGAGACATGCACGCCTCCGTCGGTGAGCTTTCCGAGAGCGTCAGCCCCGGCTTGAATAGCTTTAAGGTCGCCGGCGTGGCAGAATTCTGCATCGGCGGCAAGAGGGGCCGTGTTGAACGCGGATACGAAGATGGCCTTCGGCCTTGCGGCCGGGTCGGCGATGATGCCGTAAGGGCGCTGGACGAGCCAAGGCCAGAGGCCGCTCTTGAGGATTGCTCCGAGCACGTCGTCCGCCTTGAGGGTGGAGACGTCTTTCGCTCCGAAGTTTACGCTCCTGTTCTGGCTGTCAGCCTCGATCAGGACTGCGAGCAGCTTGCGCTTGTCGCCCCTGACGAGCTCCTTTACCGTTCCGCTGACCGGAGAGGTGAGGAGAATGTCCGGGTTCTTCTTGTCGGCAATGACAGGAGAACCGCAGAGCACAGGATCCCCCTCCTTGACCAGAAGCCTTGGAAGAAGACCCTTGAAGTCGGTAGGGCAGACCGCCACAATGCCCGGAGCAATCGCCTTGGAGACACGAAGTTCCGCTTCCCCCGTGATAGGGATGTTCAGACCCTTTTTCAAAACGATGGTTTGTGACATTTGAGTATGACGTTAATATGATTTGCAAATGCGCTGCGAATTTACTCATTTTTTCGTAATTTCGCGGTGTTATGGAGGATAAAGTGAAAGCGGTCCTGGAGGGACTGAATGAAGAGCAGAGAAGGGCTGTGGAGTGTGTTGACGGCCCTGTGCTCATAGTCGCGGGCGCGGGTTCCGGCAAGACCAGAGTACTCACAAGCAGAATAGCATACATTTTGGCCTCGGGCGTCGAAGCCTCGCGCATCCTCGCGCTGACCTTTACCAAGAAGGCCGCCGGGGAAATGAAGTCGAGGATCGCCGACATGGTGGGGGAGCGCACGGCGCGCAGGCTCGTGATGGGGACCTTCCACTCGGTGTTCGTGCGTTTCCTCAGGGAATACGCCGCCGCCCTTGGCTACCCGGAGAGATTCACCATCTACGACACGTCCGACTCCACCAGCGCGGTCAAGGCCTGCATCAAGGAGCTTGGCCTGGACGACAAGATCTACAAGCCCAAGGAAGTCCTTTCCCGCATATCGATGGCCAAGAACAACCTCGTCACGGTCCAGGGCTACCGCAACAGCCCCGAGCTCATGGTCTCCGACTCCCACAGCCGCAAGCCCCGGATGTGCGACCTGTACGAACTCTACCAGAAGAAGCTCAAGACAGCCGGGGTCATGGATTTCGATGACATCCTGCTGAACATGAACTATCTCCTGCGGGACAACAAGGACGCGCTCGCCGCAATCGCGGACCGCTTCTCCTATATAATGGTGGACGAGTACCAGGACACCAACTATGCCCAGTACCTGATACTCAAGAAACTGGCCCAGTTTCACCACAACATCTGCGTGGTCGGGGACGACAGCCAGTCCATATATGCCTTCCGCGGTGCGAAGATCGAGAACATCCTCAATTTCAAGAAAGACTACCCCGAGTGCCATGTGTTCCGGCTGGAGCGCAACTACCGTTCCACCTCCACCATCGTGGACGCCGCCAACTCCCTCATCGAGCACAACGACGGGCGCATCCCCAAAAAATGCTATGCCGTGGGCGGGACCGGGGAGAAGATAAAGCTGCTCAAGGCCTACACCGAACAGGACGAGGCGGTGTCGATCGTGTCCGGGATCATATCCAGGATGCGGCAGGACCAGTGCCGGTACAAGGACTTCGCCATCCTCTACCGGACCAACTCCCAGTCGCGTGTCCTGGAGGAACAGCTGCGAAGGCGCAACATACCATATATGATCTACTCCGGCAACTCGTTCTTCGACCGTGCCGAGGTCAAGGACATGATGGCATATTTCAAACTGGTTGTCAACCCCTCCGATGACGAGTCGTTCAGGAGGGTGGTCAACAAGCCTGCCAGGGGGATCGGGGACACCACTTTCCGGCTTGTCGAGTCGGCAGCTGCCGCTGCCGGAGTGCCGCTCTTCGAGGCGGCGCTCAAAGTTGCCAAGGTGGTGCCGTTCTGCACCATGATAAAAGGTCTCTCGGAAATGGTCAGCTCGACGGACGCCCATGAACTGGCGGTCATGATAGCCGAGAAGAGCGGCCTGTACGCCTCCTACAAGGCGGACACGAGCATCGAGGGGCTTTCAAGGGTGTCGAACCTTGATGAACTTCTAAACTCGGTGTCATCCTTTATCGAGGAGAGGGAGATGGAGGCGGAAGGGGCTGACGAGCCGCTCGGCACCGTGACGCTCGATGATTTCCTTGAGAATGTGTCACTTCTGAGCAATGTCGATGTCTCCGAGGGGGATGAAGACAATAAAGTGGCTCTGATGACGGTGCATTCAGCCAAGGGCCTGGAGTTCCCATACGTGTTTGTGGCCGGCATGGAGGAGAACCTTTTCCCGAGCCTTTCCATGCTCGCCACCAAGCAGAATCTTGAAGAGGAGCGCCGCCTGTTCTACGTGGCTGTGACCAGGGCCGGCAAGGCCCTTTCACTGTCGTTTGCCGGCACACGCATGCGGAACGGCAAGCACGAATCCAATTCCCCGTCCCGATTTATCAAGGAGATAGACCCTTCATATATAGAGAACCCTCTGGAGGAGGCTGATTTTGATGACAGCGGAGTAAGACATGAGTGGGGCGGCTTCGGGTCACGCTTCACCGGTGGCAGGCTGGACCGCATCCAGAGCAACTCTCCCGGAGATTATGGCAAATCCTCCCGTGTCATGTATGAGCGCCGGGAGCGTCCTGTCGGGAAAGCAGCGGCTTTCCCTGCCCGCCAGGCAGGCCCGTCCCGTCCGTCCCTGCCTGAGCCTGATCCGGATTTCAAGGGAGTTGACATGACGCAACTGCGTGTCGGAGAGAGAATAGAGCACAACCGTTTCGGTGCCGGTACAATACTGAATCTCTCCGGGACGGCCCCTGATATGAAAGCTCATATCAAATTCGACCTTCACGGAGAGAAACTTCTGCTGCTCAAGTATGCCAAGATAAGACCCCTTAAGGCCTAAGGCTCGAAGACGAGTTTTTCGATGAAGACCTGATGGTCTCCGCACCGGCCCTCGACTATGTGGCTGCCTTCGCTTTCGGTGTGGTAAAGCGTCACCGTGTCGCCCTGACGGGCCTCCTTGTTGAAATTGACACTCACCTCCTTAAGGAAATGTCCGAAGACAAGGTCCTGCGGGAGGTTGTCGAGTGCCCATACGGTGTATTTGACATTGTTGGCATGCCCGTTATAGTCAACATCGGACCAGTTTACACGATGGGTGCCGATTTTCTTGAGTTCCGCCCCTTTAGGAAACGCGATCTTGGGACATGGCGATTCGATGGCCTTGTCACTGCTCTGTGATTCAGACGGGATAAGCGACATCACTTCTTCGCCACGGCATATCCTTCGGCTTTCAAGGTTCATCACAATCCAGGAACTGGTGGAGTTGACGGCCACCAGGCCTTCGGAATCCTTGAGCTGATAATCGCGGATGAAGTAGAGTCCGTCCAGTCCACGGTGCCAGGTGTCGAGATGTATCTTTTCATCGAAGCGGACCTTCCTCTCGAATCTGGTCTGCATCCTCGCGAGTATCCATGCGCAGTCGTGTGCCTTGAGCGCATCATCGCTGAAGCTCTGGACCTGTGCCGCCTTGACCGCCATCTGCTGTGCGAGGTCGAGGAATGATTCGGGCCTTAGAATGTGGTGACAGTCTGACATATAGCAGCTTACGATGCTGTCTTGGGAGTATTTGCTGTTCATATAAGGCAATTTATGGGGTTTGTACAGGTCTTTGTGATCCTTGCCTGAATCTCCGGGAATGCGTCCGTCATGATGTCAAGCAGGAGAATTTGGGTGAACTGCTCGCTTTCATAGTGGCCGAGTTCCGCCAGGAGCACGCCTGAGTTTTCGAAATAATCGTGATAGTGAAATTCTCCGCAGACGAAGCAGTCCGCCTCTTTGCGGATGGCTTCAGGAAGCAGGAATGCCCCGGCCCCACCGCAGACGGCCACTTTCCTTATTTCCTTGCCTGAAGTGCCCGAGTGGCGGAGCGCGGTCACGCCGAATCTATCCTTGAGCATCAGCAGGAACTCATTGTCTGTCATGGGGTCTCGCAGATTTCCGATCACTCCGGAGCCGGCGTCAGAGCCCTCTTTCGCCGAGAGCCATGAGAGCCCGTCCATCCCTATGACATCTGCAATCTTGTAGTTGACTCCTCCTCGCGCATTGTCCAGACTGGTGTGTGCCGAGTATATGGCGATCCCGGCCTTTATTGCCCTGACAGTGCAGCGTTGCTGGTACGTGGAGTTACTTACCGTTTTGAGCGGATGGAAAAGCAGCGGATGGTGGGAGAGTATAAGCTGGCATCCGAGTCTTTCCGCCTCTGCGACCACTTCCTCCGTCACGTCAAGGCATATCAGGACAGATTTTATCTCCTGCCCGGGAAATCCGATCTGAAGACCTGAATTGTCGAATCCGTCCTGGATGGAAAGCGGCGCCACCTTTTCGATGGCGCCTATTATTTCTTTGAGTTTCATGCTATTTCATCCATCTGTCAAGCCATCCATAGAACTCCCTGTGCCAGTAGAGAGAATTCTGTGGCTGAAGTATCCAGTGGTTCTCTTCCGGGAACACGACAAACTTAGAAGGCACGCCCATCATCTGTGCGGCATTGAAGGCTGCCATGCCCTGCGTGTACGGTATGCGGAAATCCATCATCCCATGTATGCACAAGATAGGCGTATGCCACTTGGTGACCATGGATGACGGGTCGTTGGCGTAGTGCTTGCGTGCTTTGGCCGTGCTTGCGTACGGGGCTCCAGCCTGCTGCATGCCGCCGAATGTGATTCCGTCGCCCTTAGGGCCGACCTGTCCCGGAGTGTAGGCGTACTCGGTGAGCCCACCATTGTCCCAGTTGGCGAACCACATCTCTTCTGTGGTGTACCAGAGGGCTTTCTCGTCGAAGATGCCGGCGTGGGCTATGAAGCAGTCGTACAGGTCACCATGCATGCCTTCGAGCATGTAGGCTGAATATCCGCCGTAGGAGGCCCCCACGCAGGCGAGCTTGCCTACGTAAGGCTTGCTCTTGATATAGCGTCCGGCGCTGAGGTAGTCCTGCATGTTCAGGCCCGGGTAGTCGCCGGAGATCTGCTCTTTCCAGGCCTGGCCGAAAGCGGTGGTGCCGCGGCGGTTAGGTCTGATGACTATGTAGCCCTGCTGGGCCATGAGACGGTAGCACCAGCGGTAGCTCCAGTCCTGGGAATTGGTGCCTTGAGGCCCGCCGAGAACGATTTCGATGGCGGGATACACCTTGGTGCTGTCAAAGTGAGGCGGATAGGTGATCCAGCATTGCATCTGCTTGTGGTCCACGGTCTCCACCAGAACGCTCTCGGAGCGTATGTCGTCAAGCTGGTTGATTATATGGCCGTTCTCGTCGCTGAGCTGTCTGTATGAAGTCCCGTCCGAGGTTATGTCCACGGCCACAAGTTCCGTCGGGAATTTGAGGCTGGCATAAGAGGCGAGAAGGGTCACTCCCTTGTCACTCTCGAGCACTGCGAATGGTGAGTCGAAGTCGAACCACCAGTCCTCTCCTGTCACCCTCTGTACCTCGCCGCTGAGGTCGATGCAGAAGATCCCCTGTATGCCCTCGGATACCAGGGAGCTGAAGAAAATCTCGTCTCCGTGCCATACCGGGCCGGCGACATCATGGTCGAAAGTGGAGCTGAGTTCCACGGCAGCCCCGAGGACGACGCTGTCCCCGAGTTCCACATCGCATAACATAAGTCTCTGGCGGTCAGCCTCGTAGCCGTCACGTGCCATGGAGATCCATGCGAGGTGCTTGCCGTCTTCGCTCCATACGGGATCTGTGTCATATCCTCCTGAAGTTGTGACATCGACAGTCTGTCCGGACTGTATGTCGGTGATGTATATGCAGCTGTTGGTGCTGAAAGCGTATTCCTTCCCCGTCTTTTTGCGGCAGGAGTAGGCGATATGTCTGCTGTCAGGAGCCCATGCGAGCTGCTCGACGCCTCCGAAAGGCTCGGTCGGAAGTTCATAGAGCTTCTCCGTGCCGAGGATGTCGAAAGAATTGTCCGGGGTGATGAGGGCTCCGCCGAAAGGGGCCACATAGCTTCTAGGCACTTCTGTCACCCAGTGGTCCCAGTGGCGATACATCAGGTCTTCTGTCGCGTAGGCCTGCGCCTTGTCAAGATCCGGGTTGTTGTCGGACGGCTGCTGGAGGGCCGTGTTCTTTATGCTGCTGACATATATCACATTGGCCTCGTCAGGGGATACGCTGAATCCGCTGACCCCCGCAGGAATGTCGCTGAGTTTCTGCATCTTGCCAAGCTTTGAGCCCTTGAGAGGGGCCTGCCATATCTGGCCCTTGAAGATGAAGTATATCTTGGACCCGTCCTTGGACCATCTTGCATTGCTTACTGATGAGGCGTAGCGGGTAAGCTGCACTTTGCCGGAGCCGTCGGCGTTGCAGATGAAGAGATTGCGGCAGCTGCGGTTGTCAGGGACGGAGGTGTAGGATACCCCGTATAGAATCCTGCTTCCGTCCGGTGAGATCTGCGGGTCGGAGAGCCTTCCGAGCGCGAGCAGGGTCTCCGGGGTCATCACCCCACCTTCAACCTTGATGTCGGAAGGGCCTATGTAGCCGCTTTCGACCGTCTTAGCACAACTCATTGCCATAGTCAAAACAAATAAACCGATAAGTGCTTTTTTCATGATATTTTACTGTAATCTTTGATTTCGTATCCGCCCTTTTTTAATTCCTGTGCCAGCCGGGCGTTCAGCGGGCTTTCAAGTGTCGGGTCTGCATCAAGCAGTTTCTCGGCATCGGACCGTGCTTCTGCGAGTACCGTGCCGTCTTTTGCCAGCGAAGCTATGGACAGGTTTATCGGGAGCCCGCTCTGCTGTGTACCCTCAAGGTCGCCGGGCCCTCTCATCTTCATGTCCTGCTCCGCTATCTCGAACCCGTCTTCCGTGGCGCACATCAGGTCCAGTCTCTGCTGCGCCTCTTTGGAGGTCTTGTTGTCTTTGACGAGAATGCAGTAGGCTTTCTCGGCGCCGCGTCCGACTCTTCCCCGGAGCTGGTGGAGCTGGCTCAGGCCGAAGCGCTGTGCACTCATTATCACCATCACCGAGGCGTTCGGCACATCCACCCCAACCTCGATTACGGTGGTGGACACAAGTATGTCCGCCCTGCCTGCCGCGAAAGCGTCCATGTTGAAATTCTTCTCCTCACTGCTCTGCTGTCCGTGGACGATGGCCACTTTGTAGTCCGGCAGGGGAAAGGCGCGCATTATGTCTTCGTACCCGTTCTGCAGGTTCTGCAGGTCGAGCTTCTCGCTTTCGAATATGAGCGGGTAGACGATGAAAGCCTGCCGCCCGGCGGCGATCTCCTCCTTTATGAATTTGTACATCGCGCCTATCCTGTTCTGCCCTATGCAGATGGTCTGCACCGGTTTGCGGCCCGGCGGCAACTCGTCTATGACTGAAACGTCAAGATCCCCGTACAAGGTCATCGCCAGAGTGCGTGGGATGGGGGTGGCTGTCATCACCAGTATGTGCGGTGAAGGAGTGTTCTTGGCCCAGAGTTTTGCTCTCTGGTCTACCCCGAAGCGGTGTTGCTCGTCGATTACTGCAAGTCCAAGGTTCTTGAAAACAACATTGTCCTCAAGCAGGGCATGAGTCCCGACTATGATTCCGATGCTCCCGTCTTCAAGTCCGGCATGAATCTCCCTCCGCTCTTTCGCCGAACTGTTGCCGGTGAGCAGTGCCGATTTCACCCCGGTAGGGGCGAGATACTTCTTTATGTTGGCCGCGTGCTGCTGCGCGAGGACTTCGGTCGGCGCCATTATGCAGGCCTGATAGCCGTTGTCCACAGCGAGAAGGCAGCTGAAGACGGCTACAAGTGTCTTGCCTGAACCTACATCCCCCTGCAGGAGGCGGTTCATCTGCCACCCGCCGGTGAGGTCCGCGCGAATCTCCCGTATTACTCTCTGCTGCGCTCCTGTCAGGCTGTACGGGAGGGATTTATAGCATGAATTGAAGCCTTCCCCCACTTTTGGCATCATAAGCCCGACCGCCCCTCTGGAGCGTACGTATTTCTGCTTGAGCAGTGACAATTGCAGCAGAAACAGCTCTTCATACTTGAGCCGGCGTGTCGCGCGTTCCAGAGCCTCGCTGTCCTTGGGGAAATGGATGTTGTAGAGCGCGAATTTCAACGATGCAAGATTCTTGTTTCCCAGTATGTAATCGGGAAGCGTCTCCTCTATCTCGGGGAGGCAGAGCGCGAGCGCCGAAGCCTGAAGACGGCACATCACCTTGCCGGTGACCCCTCCGTTCTTGAGTTTCTCCGTGCTTGGATACACTCCTGTCAGGGCTGACGGGGAAGGAGTTCCGCCTTGCGGGGCGTCAACCTCGGGATGCACCATGTTGACCCTGTCACCGAAACTCTGGGGTTTGCCGAAAAAGACGAACTCGCTGCCCGGGACGAGCCTGCCCCAGTTCCATTTGATCCCCTTGAAGAACACCATCTCCATCCTGCCGCTCCCGTCTTCGACGAAGACTGACAGGCGCCGGCAGGTGTTGAAGTTGATCTGGCCCTCAGGCTGAATCACCGATGAACCCTGGCCGTACAGGGTTCTGGAGACCACCCGGGCCCGTATCTGGACGAAAGCCAGATCCGGACGTATATCGCAGATCCGCGTTATTCCCCGCCTGTCGATGTAGCGGAAAGGATACAGGTGTATCAGGTCGGAGAGCGTCTCTATCCCGAGCTCTCTTTTGAGCAGTTCGGCCCTTTTGGGGCCGACGCCGCTCAAATACTGTATGCTTGTATCCAGTTCTCTCATCTTATCTTGAACCGCCGCCGGCGCCTCCTCCGCTGAATCCTCCGCCTCCGCCGAAAGACGTGCCTCCGCCGAAGCCGCCCGTCCTTGCCTCTGCATCCATGGAGGCGTTTGTGATGGAGCGTGACAGGTTGTCATTGAGCCTCAGTATCAGATAAAGAGTGGCGTAGTCGAAACCTCCGTCCTCCTGCTCGAGGAGCTGAGGGTTGATGTCCTTGAGCTGTTTGGCCACAGTCTCGGCTATTCCGTACAAGGCGCCGAATACCAGATATTCTTTCCAGAGGACAGCTTCGACGGCCTCCTTTTCTTTGATCAGGGTGAAATCAAGAAGAAACTTTTTGAGTCCCAGCAGTTTGCGCGCTTCGTTCTGACCCTTCTCCGTGTAGGCGGAACCCTGGATGAAGCCGTCGCGAACCAGAGACTTGCGTCCGCAGGAAGTGCTTGATTTTATCCAGTTGTTTACTTCTGAACTGTGTCCCGATGACCACCTTGAGAACTCTTTGCTCTGGAGAATTCTGTCGGAACCGCTCGCTTTGAGCATCATGTTGTACAGCCCTCTCATTGTCGTGTCGCTATCGTCCGGCGTTGTCCCGTTGAACGAGAGCTCCACCTTGCCGCCGTTCTTCGCCACTGTGAGATAGCCCTTGTATATCATCTTCAGTATGAGGGCCGAAGCCAGTCCGCTGCCACCGGACCGGTCCTCTCCAAGTTTCTGAAGAGTGTAGTATGATTCGTTTGTGTCGCCGCCGAAGGGGATTTCCCTGCTCCATGCGACATCTTTCGGTTTCATTCCGAGGATCTTCCGCTTGTTTGCAGCGCTTGCGACAAAAGCGACGATGGTCATTCCTATACCTGCGAGGATGACGAGCGCGAATCCGAACCACCCTCCTTCGTCGTCATCTTCCGCATAGTCGGAGCCTTCCAGAGCCATGTCCAGCACATCTGAGAAGTTGCGGGCCTGGCGGCTTGGAGAATCGAAAGTTCCCTTGTCAAAACGGAGCAGCACTATCACGGAACTGTTGCTTTTGAATCTTTCACTGCTCTCGTAGACAGCTTTTCCGCCTTCTATCCTCGCGTCTCCGATGAATCCGAAGCCCCAGAGTCTGGTGTCTGTGGAGTCAATCTGCGTGTCCTCGATCCCGATTTCCGCCTTTACGTGTTCCGGGCGTGAGGAGAGCCCTGGAGAGACAATCTGAAGATGCAGCATGTCGTAGTCATTCAGGGACTTGACTGCATTGGTCATGGTATATGATACGGTGAAGACATGGTCCCCGAGCTTTCCTATGCCCCAGCATAACTCCATCCCGTCGCCCTTGTGGACAATACCGCAGCGTCCAGCCTTGTCTTCGATGCTGCGGTCCACGTCCCACTCTCCTTCGTTGACGTAGCGCCGTCCGCTCTCGTCGGTGACGGAGAAGTCCCGTATGTCGATGTCTCCGAGGTTCTTGCGGACAAGATACCATTCAGTTCCATCGGCGGCGCAGACATCCCAGCGCTCCACTACTGAGGCCGAGCCGTCTCTGTGCAGTGTCATGGATATGTCTATGTCGCGGATCTCCGGGCTGTATGCAGACAAGCCCGCAGCACCGATAAGCATCGCGGCAATGGAGAAAAAGAACCTGCGCATGGATGTCAGATATTGATTTTCGGCATTTCGGCCTTCTCGCCCGGATCCTTGAGATAATCCTTTACGGAGAAGTGCAGCATTCCGGCCACAAGCGAGTCGGGGAACTGGCGTACGAGCCTGTTGTACTTGGTCACGCTGTCGTTGTAGACCATCCGGCTGACACGCACCTGGTTTTCGTAGGTGTTGACGCTCTCCATCGTCTTGGAGTATGTTTCGCTGGCCTTGAGCTGCGGATATTGTTCCGCGACCAGACGGATGCGGGATGCCGCTGCCGTGAGGAGCTCTTCCTGACCGGCGGCTTCAGCAGCCGAGCTTGTGCCGACAACCTCCCTGCGCTGTGCAATCACGTCCTTGAGGGTGTTGTACTCGTGCTCGTTGTAAGATTTGGTGAGCTGTACGAGCGATGTGATCGCGTCCCAGCGGCTCTGCTGCTGCACGCCGATCTGGCTCATGGAGTTCTGGCACAACTCGTCTTTGCTCACGAGATTTCTCTGGATGGAAATGAACCAAAGGACCAGGACGGCCACGATGGCGACAATGATGATTAACGTCATAAGTTGTTCATTTATTTCCGGTAAATATAGGTATTTTTCTCCAAAACGGAAAGGGACGGAACCCCTCAGAAGGATTCCGTCCCGATAAAGGAATATGTCTGTCCGAGACTAGAGCTTCGGACCGGCCTCGACGAGAGCCTTGCCAGCTTCGGTGTTCTCGTACTTGTGGAAGTTCTTGATGAAACGTCCTGCAAGATCCTTTGCCTTCTCGTCCCATACGGAAGCGTCGGCATAGGTGTCACGAGGATCGAGGATGTGGGTGTCTACACCCTCGAGTACGGTAGGAACCTCGAAGTCGAAGTAAGGGATCTTCTTGGTAGGAGCCTTGTCGATGGAACCGTCGAGGATGGCATCGATGATGCCGCGGGTGTCGCGGATGGAGATGCGCTTGCCTGTGCCGTTCCAGCCGGTGTTGACAAGATATGCCTTGGCACCGCTCTTCTGCATCCTCTTGACGAGTTCCTCAGCGTACTTGGTAGGAGGGAGTTCGAGGAACGCCTGGCCGAAGCAGGCTGAGAATGTCGGGGTAGGCTCGGTGATGCCGCGCTCTGTACCGGCGAGCTTTGCGGTGAATCCTGAGAGGAAGTAGTATTTGGTCTGCTCAGGGGTGAGGATGGACACTGGAGGAAGTACTCCGAATGCGTCGGCTGACAGGAAGATTACCTGCTTTGCGGCAGGCCCCTGTGAGTAAGGACGCACGATCTTGTTGATGTGATAGATCGGGTAGGATACTCGGGTGTTCTCGGTCACGCTCTTGTCAGCGAAGTCGATCTTGCCGTCCTTGTCCACTGTGACGTTCTCCAGGAGGGCGTCGCGGCGGATGGCGTTGTAGATGTCAGGCTCGGAGTTCTTGTCGAGGTTGATCACCTTGGCGTAGCAGCCGCCCTCGAAGTTGAAGACGCCCTCATCGTCCCAGCCGTGCTCGTCGTCACCGATGAGAAGACGCTTAGGGTCGGTTGAAAGGGTGGTCTTGCCGGTTCCGGAGAGGCCGAAGAAGATGGCTGTGTTCTCCCCGTTGAGGTCGGTGTTGGCTGAGCAGTGCATCGAAGCGATGCCCTTGAGAGGAAGGTAATAGTTCATCATGGAGAACATTCCCTTCTTCATCTCGCCGCCGTACCAGGTGTTGAGGATGACCTGCTCCTTGCTGGTCACGTTGAAGGCGACAGCGGTGTCGGAGCGCAGGCCGAGCTCCTGATAGTTCTCGACCTTTGCCTTGGAGGCGCAGTATACCAGGAAGTCAGGCTCCTGGTCGAATTCGGCCTGGTTCTGAGGACGGATGAACATATTGGTGACGAAGTGCGCCTGCCATGCGACTTCCATCATGAAGCGGACCTTCATCCTGGTATCCTTGTGGGTACCGCAGAAACCATCCACTACAAAGAGCCTCTTGCCGGAGAGCTCCTTTACGGCGAGAGCCTTGAGCTCTTTCCATACTTTCTCTGAAAGCTCGTGGTTGTCGTTAGGATACTCCGGGGTGTTCCACCATACGGTGTCCTTGGAGTTCTTGTCCATGACGATGTACTTGTCCTTAGGGGAGCGACCGGTGTAGATGCCGGTCATCACGTTGATTGCTCCGAGTTCAGTCACCTGACCCTTCTCGTAACCTTCGAGCCCCGGTTTGGTCTCTTCGTTGTAGAGAACCTCGTAGGTCGGATTGTAAAGGATTTCTGTGGTTCCTTTAATACCGTACTTTGTTAAATCAATTTTTGACATGATATGTTTTGGTATTTGGAGTATTGACTTGTTTTCTATACTGCAAATTTCGCGCGCAAATATACGTTTTTTTCATCATTTCTCCAAGGTCACGCCCATAAGTCCGATGACCACGTCGTTGGACAATGTACGGAGCGTCAGGCTTTCGAGGGTGCGCGTGCCGTCCAGCGGCATTTTCAGTATGGTCGCTCCGCCGTTGATGATGGTCCTGTCCGTCACCGGGTTGAGATCGGCTTTCGGTTTCCTGGCTTCTCCAGGCTCCGGTCTCCAGTCTGCTGTGGCACCGCCCTCGCCGAGCAGGTCCGGTCTCATCTCGCGCATCACCTCGCCTGTCAGGAAAGAGACCCGGTACGGGTTTTTGCCTGCCGCGCGGAAGGCATGCCTGTCGGTATAGCAGTCCTGTTCCACAGGCCTCCAGTTCACGGGGTTTTCCAGATACATCACGCTTTCCGTCTCGTCGGTGTATCGCACACTCACGGCCCCGTTCTCGATGCGGCTCTGCATGTTCTGCGTGCTCCCGACCATGAGCAGCCAGGCGTAGGACGCTCTGCCGGAGAGGCTTACGGTGATGGAGTCGGGGTAGTTGTCCCAAAGGGACGTGTAGGCGGTGTTGGGACCTTCTGCCGGGGAGAGGAACTTCAGGCCCAGTCCAGTGTCGAAGATGCCGTCCCGGATCCGCTCCCGCAATCCGTCATCCTCTATTTCGTATGTCTCCAGCGGTACGCACCATTCGCCGACGCCCTGGGTCGGGAGCTCCAGGGTGGTGAACGGAGGTCTCGGGGAGAGGTATTCGTTGCGGAAGATGTCGTCGGCGTCGGCGTTGAAAGCGTAGCTGATGTCTACCGGAGAGGAAGATGAGGCTGTCCTCGGGCTTATGTCCCCCAGACCCATCTCTTCCATGTATTCTTCGGAATCGGGGTCCGGCCCGAACAGGGCGCTTTCATCGTAGGAAGGGGCTTCGGGCAGGAGCCTGCGGTCCACGCGGATTGTCTGCTTCTTATCCGATGTGCCGGCCACTTCGAGGTATTTGCCCCCTCCGGCATTGGCCCTTACGATGATCCGGAGCGGGGCCGTGAAATTCTGCTCCACTTCATATATGTCGAAGTCGCCCTCGCGCCGGAAGGAATATGACAGGTACGGTGTCTTTATTGAGGCCTCATTCCACCCGTCGGGGAAGGCCTGCCTGATGACGCACAGTCCGTCCAGGGCGTCCGGGAGGATTCCGAAGAGTCCGTTTATCAGTGCGCGGGAAGTCACCCCGACGTTGTCTGCGAAGTCGCGGTAGGCTTCCTTCTTTGCCTTGTCATAATAACTTATCTGCCCGAAGTTGCCGGGGCATTCCCCGAGATACATCCCGTCAAGAATGTCGGCTTTCAGGAGTTTGAAACCGGCATCATTGCGGCCGGCCTGGAGGTAGGCCAGAGCCGTGGCCGCCACTTCCTCGTGCGCCACGTTGTTGGTGCTCCACACGTAAGGAAGCCAGTTGGTGGTGGAGACTGTGAAAAGGTCTTCTTCAGGCTGCGGAAGCTTGATGCCCAATGCCTTGAGGGCTTTGGGGTCGTAGCGGTACCTGACAGGGATGTGCGGGATGCGCTCATCGACGTAGCGGGTGGCCCTCCAGGCCTGCTCAGGGGTGCATGAGCCGCAGTCGACAGGGGTGTATATGGACCATACTGCGGCGCTCTTGTGCAACCTTTTGAGCCCCATATAGTCCTGATATTCGGCCCAGTGGCCCTCGTCTTCAAGCCATAGACGGCTGTTCATGGCTGCCAGGATCGCTTCGGCTTCCTCCCGGTACGGGGAGGGGTCTTCGCCGATGATCCCGGCTATCCTTGCGGTCTGGAGGTTGGAGAAATAGTTGTATGCCGAGGAGTGGGTCACGGCTCCGCCGCTGTAGTAGAGGGCGTCGCTTGCCCAGATGCAGCAGTAGGCGTCATACAGATGGTCGGCGTCGGCATCGAAGTTGCGCTTCTCCCACTGGTGGTGCAGCTTGATGTATGGCCACATCCGCCTCATCATGGCCGTGTCGGCGTCATAGCGGAAGTGCCGCATGAGTTCGTCGATGTAGTTGAGGTTCATGTCGTAGTGGCTCATCTGGTCGGTGCGCCCCGGCAGGCGGCAGATGTAGCCGTTCGAGTAGACAGGCGTGCCCCACTTCTTGAGGGCGCGTGCAAGGTTGCAGTCCGGATCCTGCTGCGGTTGGGCATAGATTGGAGGGACATCCGTGACCATGCTCCTGGAGTACTCGATGAAGTGTGATTTTGCCCTGTCGTTCCATCCCGTCACGTCCCCGGCGTATGCGCCTCTCCACCCGGCGAGCCGGGTGCGCCAGCCGATGGCCCCGTGCAGGAACGTCTCCCCGTCCCAGATGCCGTCTACAGCCGCGACGAGGTTGGCTCCGATGGTGTTGAAGAACGGGTCCGGGGTGTTGAACTCTATCCGGCTGACGAGCTCCCGCCGGGCAGTCTCCTCTTTATCGAATACCGCGCGCCCCTCCTGCCCGAAGCTGGAAATCCCTTCAGGATGGCGGTACAGGCAGTAGCTCTCATTCCCGGCCTCCCATGTCAGAACCGTCAGTCCTGTTTCGTCAGGGGCTGGATCGAAAGATTCTCTCGGATCCATGCCGAGGTCTCCGTCCCTGTTGAACTTCGTCCCTGCGGCCTTGCACATCTTGACCTGGAGCCCGACCTTGCCGGAGAACCCCTCCGGGATGAACTGCCAGACGGCGGCTTCCTCCGAGAGGGAGGCGAGGGCCGTGACCCGCAGGCTGGCTTTCCTGCCCCAGGACTTGTCGCGCAGCAGGTAACTTCGTCTTCCGCCCTGGTAGCGGGCCTCGCAGAAGTCGGTGCTGTCGAGCCTTAAAGGCTTGCCGTCCAGGATCAGGCTGAATCGGAAGTTGCGGTTGTCCGTCTTGTCGTATGTGGCGAACAGCGGCCTGTCCGAGGTTTCGAGTCTGAAACGGGTGTGGGTCCCATACAGGGCGCGCGTGTAGCGGCCGTTCCCGTTGAGGCAGACTATGTCCCGGCCGTCGGGGTAGTAGCGCATGAGCCTGTATTCCCCGTCGTCCTGCAGTGTGCCGCAGGCTGCAAGCAGGAGGGACAGCGCAAATGTGGAGAGGATGGTGGTGTTCATGTAATGTGGTAAAAATCGCTGCAAGATAGCAATTAGTAACATGATTTGCAATTTCGCCCGGGTAGGATTATTTTTGTATGCATGTTGACGGCTGTTCAGACACTCGAGAAGTACTGGGGCTACAAGAACTTCAGGCCCATGCAGGAGGAGATCATCTCCTCCGCGCTTGACGGCCATGACACTTTGGCAATACTGCCGACGGGCGGCGGCAAATCCATCTGCTTCCAGGTCCCGGCCATGATGAGGGATGGGATTGCCCTGGTGGTGACACCTCTGATCGCGCTGATGAAAGACCAGGTTCAGAACCTTGAGGCCCGTGGCATAAAGGCTCTGGCGGTACATGCCGGGATGGGCAGACGTGAAGTGGACATAGCCCTCAACAATGCCGCCTACGGGGACTTCAAGTTCCTCTACGTTTCCCCGGAAAGGCTCGGGACGAGCCTTTTCAAGTCCTACCTGGAGGTGTTGAACGTCAACTTCATCGTGGTGGACGAGGCGCACTGCATCTCCCAGTGGGGGTATGACTTCCGCCCGGACTATCTGAACATAGCCCAGGTGCGCAAGGTGCTGGACGCCCCGCTGATAGCGCTGACCGCCACCGCCACCCCTGAAGTCGCCGGGGACATCATGCAGAAACTGGTACGTCCCGGAACTCCGAGCGAGGTCGAACGCAACCTGAAGAGTTTCACCCTGCTGCGCAGCGGTTTCGAGAGGCCGAACCTTTCATATATAGTCCGCCGGTGCGAGGACAAGGCCGGCCAGCTCCTGAACATCTGCGGCAGCGTGCCGGGATCCGGGATAGTTTACATGCGCAACAGGCGCAAGTGCGAAGAGGTCGCGGCCCAGCTTGCCGCCGCCGGAGAGAGCGCGTCATTCTACCATGCCGGTCTGGACCCCCTCACCCGTTCGGAGCGGCAGGAAGCATGGAAAAATGGCGGGATCCGGGTGATGGTCTGCACCAACGCTTTCGGGATGGGTATCGACAAGCCCGATGTGCGCTTCGTGGTGCATCTGGGGCTTCCCGACAGCCCGGAAGCCTATTTTCAGGAGGCCGGGAGAGCAGGCCGGGACGGGCAGCGCTCCTGGGCCGTGCTTCTGTGGAACAAGACCGACATCCGCAGGCTCCACCAGCTGCTAGACATATCATTCCCGTCCCTTGAGTATATCGAGGACGTATATCAGAAAATACATATATTCAACCAGATACCTTACGAGGGCGGGGCCGGGGCAAGAATCAAGTTCGACCTTGAGGCGTTTGCCAGGCATTATTCCCTGGGAAGGGCTGAGGTCCACTATGCGATCCGCTACCTCGAGATGACGGACCATCTTACATTCACCGAGGATGCCGATATCTCGACACAGGTCAAGATTCTGGCGGACCGTCAGGTTCTCTATGATATAAGCCTGCCGGACCCGAAGATGCCCCAGCTGCTTGACGCGCTCATGAGGGGATATCCGGGGATATTCTCATATATTGTCCCGGTGGATGAGGAAAGGCTGTCGCGCAGCTGCGGGGTCACTGTCCCTGTGCTCAGGCAGCTGCTGTACGGACTGTCCCTGGAGCACCTGATCAGGTATGTGCCCTGTGACAAGGCCACCGTCATCTTCCTCCACCACGGCAGGCTCATGCCCGGCAACCTCAACCTGCGCAAGGACAAGTACAAATTTCTCAAGGAAAGCGCGCACAAGAGGGCCGCTGCGATGGAGGAATATGTGACAGAGACCGATACCTGCCGCTCCCGGTATCTGCTTGCGTATTTCGGACAGACGGAGAGCGCGGACTGCGGCTGCTGCGACGTGTGCCGCTCAAAGGCCGCCCGCAGGCGCACCGAGGAGGCGATACTGTCTTTTGCGGCATCTCATCCCGGTTTCAGCCTGGAAGAACTCAGGGAGTGGTGCCGCGACCCGCGCAACTCTCTCCCTCCCGCTGTGATGGAGGTGTGCAGGGATATGCTTGAAGAGGGAAAATTGCTATATTTGCACCCCGATGAAAGCTAAACTCACTTTTCTTGGTACCGGCACGTCCCAGGGAGTGCCCATGATCGGCTGCGACTGCCCTGTATGCCGCTCGACAGATCCTCACGACAAGCGTCTGCGCTCATCCGCGCTAATCGAATACGGCGGGCTCACCATACTGGTCGATGCGGGCCCGGATTTCCGCTATCAGATGCTCCGTCAGGGAGTGCGGCATCTTGATGCCATCCTTCTGACCCACAATCACAAGGACCACACCGGAGGACTTGATGACATAAGGGCGTTCAACCTCATCGAGAGGCATCCGGTCAACATTTTTTGCGAGAAATACGTGGAGGATACCCTCAGACAGGATTATTCTTACGCTTTCGCGGAACCGAAATATCCCGGGTCTCCGGAGTGGCATGTGCATATCATCGACGCCAGGCATACTGTGACAATCCATTCAAACGCCGACGAGGAGATACTCGTATGGGAGAAGGGCTTCGGCTACAAGCATCTCCCGCCGCAGGAAGTCCCTGCTCCCGGCCCTGTGGAAGTCGTGCCCATCCAGGGCTGGCATCTGAGCGACAGGTCCATGTCGGTGCTCGGCTACCGCTTCGGCAATATCGCGTATCTTACTGACATAAAGCACATTGATGAAAGCGAATACGCGAAGCTCAAGGGAGTGGAATACGTCACGCTCGGCTGTGTCAAGAGGGAAGAACACCGCTCACATCCTTCGCTTCAGCAGTGCCTTGACTTTTTTGAGAGGGTAGGGGCCAGGGAGTCGTACATCACCCATCTGTCCCACCTGCTCCCCAAGTATGAGGATTTCTGCAAAGAACTTCCGCCTCATGTGCACCCGGCATACGACGGCCTCGTGATAGGGGGTTAGATCACCACATCCACGATTTTTCCACAGAGCGCGGGGTCATATCCGCGCTCTATGCGTATGTAGTTGCCGGTGTAGCCTTCCATCTTCCCGCCTCTGTCCGTGGATTCAAAAAGCACCTTTTCCTTTATGCCCCTGTTGGCCTCGATGAACTCCCCGTGAAGGGTGGAACACAGCTTCTCGAGTCCTTCCACCCTGGCTTTTTTCTCGGGTTCCGGCACCTGGCCGGGCATGTCCGCAGCCGGTGTGCCAGGGCGGCGCGAATAGGGAAACACATGTATGAAAGCCGGGCGTATCCTTTTGATGAAGTCGCAGCCCTGGCGGAAAAGTTCATCCGTCTCTCCGGGAAGTCCGGCCATGACATCGATTCCGAAAAACACGAGCGGTTTGCCGGGGCCCTCTAGCCTGTGGCGCACATAGTCTATTTTCCTTTCAAAAAAGTCCGTATCATAGTGCCGGCCCATGCTGCTCAGAAGCGCATCGGTGCCGGCCTGGAGGGGAATATGGAAATGCGGCTGAAACTTTGTCCCCGAGGCTATCCAGTCTATGATTCTGTCCTCCAGAAGATTGGGCTCGATGCTCGAGATGCGGTAACGCTCTATTCCGTCCACTTCCTCCAGAGCCTTGAGCAGGTCGAGGAAGGTCTCGCCGGTGCTTCTGCCGAAGTCCCCGGTGTTGACTCCCGTGAGGACTATCTCCTTGACTCCTTCCTGCGCTATCTTGCGCGCGTTGCAGACGCACTCCGAGATCGGGATGTTGCGGCTCTCACCCCTCGCGTAGGGGACAGTGCAGTATTTGCAGAAGTTGTTGCATCCGTCCTGCACCTTGAGAAACGAGCGTGTACGCTCTCCGGTGCTGAACGCCCCGAACACTCCGCTCGGACCGGGGTTTCCGCCGTTGGTTTTCGCGAGTCCGAGGAGCGCGAGGGTCTCGGGCACGACGGACTCTTTTTCCGTGGCTCCGAACACGCGCGTCACCCCCTCTATCGCCTCTATCTCCTCACGGCGCAACTGGGCGCTGCATCCGGTGACTATCACGGCCGCTTCCGGATTGACCCGGTGGACTTTGCGTATGAGGTTGCGGGATTTGCTGTCGGAAGTGGCGGTCACTGAGCAGGTGTTGACAAGGTATACGTCCGCCTCGTCGCTCCATGGCACCACTTCGAGTCCTGCGGCCTTGAATCCGCGTTCGTATGTGGAGGTCTCGGCATAGTTGAGCTTGCAGCCGAGAGTGAGAAATGCTATCTTCATATCAGTCTTGGACTAGGCAAGCACTATGAACACGCAGGGACGCTTGCCGATGGTGAGGCCAGCCTTTATCCATCCGGCCACGCTGTCTGTCCGTATGTATTGTGTGGGCATGGAGATGTCCGCTGCGACGCAGATCTTCGTGCCCGGGGCGAAAAACTGAAGCATGTCGGAGAACAGGGCATCGTTGCGGTAAGGGGTCTCTATTATTATCTTGCTCTGCTTCTCCGCCCTGGAGTGCTTCTCGAGCACCTTGAGTGCGTTTCTTCTCTCGTCCGTCTTGGCCGGGACATAGCCGCAGAACGCGAAAGACTGGCCGTTGAGCCCGGAAGCCATGAGGGCCATCATCAGCGATGAGGGCCCCGCGAGGGGGACGACCTCTATGCCTTCCCTGTGGCAGAGGGCCACAAGGGCGCTTCCCGGGTCGGCCACGGCAGGCAGTCCGGCTTCGGACATGTATCCGACGTCTTCTCCGTCGAATAGCGGAAGAAGAGCCTCGACCTCCTCCCGTCCGGTGTGCTCGTTGAGTTCGTGGAATTCCAGACCGTCTATCCGGCCTTTGAGTCCGTATGCGGACAATATCCTCCTGGCGGTGCGCACTTCCTCCACCACGAAGCGCTTCAGCGTGCAGGCTATGTGCAATGTTCCCTCCGGAATCACGTCTCCGACGGGGCTATTTCCCAACGGAGAGGGTATCAGATACAGTTTTCCTCTGTTCATCAGCTTCAATCTTGATAGTGGTCTCGGCTCTGGCTTCACCGGCTTCCTGCTTCTTGTGCCCGAAGATGCTGCCTATGAAGTCGCCGAAGCCGAGATATTCTTTCTGGTAGCTCACGCCCACGCCGTTGCGCTGCGAGAGATCCAGATAACTTGTGTATTCGTCTGCGGAGTGGGAGAATATGTTGAGCCGGAATCGACCCTCGTCGTCCAGCTTGATCTGTATGTCGAGGTCTCCTACCATGTCCCCGTTGGTCGCCGTATTGTTGTATTTCCTGTTTGCCACGCTGCCTCCGACTATCACCCTGTCGTTGAAGAGCTGGGTTGAGATGGCGACGTCAAACATGTTTGAACCCTGATACATGCCCTGGTAACCGATGCCGACATCCACGGGGATCTCGAGTTTCTGCAGGATGGAGTTGAGCTGGTTGGACATCAGTTCTGCCACGTTGGAAACGAGGATTTCCGAACCGTTGACCACACCGGAGTTTTCGTCCGGGATGAACGAACCCATCAGAAGCAGGGCCATGAACTGCTTCTGCACCTTGTCCTCGGTGCTCAGGGCCGCTTCCACGAGGGATTTCGTGGTCGGGTCGAGGTCCGGTACGGTGACGCTGAATCCAATTTTGGGGTTGCGCAGCCTGTCGGTGACGGAGATCCCGCATTCCACAAGCCTCTTTGTCCCGGTCTTGCTCTCTTCGGACACGAGGGCTGAAAGCGAGGCTTTCTGCTTGTATATGACGTTGATGTCGAGCTCGGTGTCGGCGATGTCGCCCCCGAACTTTATGGTGCTGCCTTCCGACACGCTGAAGTCCTTGCTGAGGATGCCAGGAAGCACGAACTGGTAGTTGCCTTCCCGGATGCTGAAGTCACCGTTGAGGTCGAACACGGCTTTGGCCGGCCTGAAGTGCAGGTTGATGTTGCCGTCTCCGCTCAGGCTTGCCACATTGCCGGCGTTCTTGTCTATTTCCACGAAAGCCTTCACTCCGGAGTACACATTGATGTTGGCGTGTATGTCCAGGTCGGAGCGCTGCCGCTTTTTATCCTCGATGGAGGAGAGCATCTCCTCGTAAGGATCCACCTCCGAGGCGGGTTCGGTGAATGTCAGCAGGTCGCTTGATTTCTGGGCTACTGCTCCGGACATCGGCACATGCAGGTTGCCGTCGCCTGCGGTGCTGGCGGTCGCGTTGACGCTCAGTGCGTTGAACGGTCCTTTGACTGTGGCGCTTCCGCTTGCCCTCAGAAGTCCGTACACCCCGCTAGAACGCTCCGGGCTGTCTATGAGCTTGAGGCGGTTGAAACTGATTTCAGAATTTAGCGAGAAGTCCCTGAGGTGGTCGTAGTCGATGCTGCCCGAGATGAGTCCGCTGCCGCCGCTGTCGTCGCGCAGCTGAAGTCCGCTGAAGCGCACCCCGTCGCCGGATGCTTCAAGCGGCCCGTTGAGTGTGTAAAGGACTCCCGTATATGCAGGCCGCAGACTGGCGTCATTGAGTGTGAGGCCCTTGCTTGAAAGGGACAGGCTGCCGGTCTGCCCGTCGAGCCTGACACTTCCGCTGACGCTCCCGTCGAGTTCGCTGAATATCTCAGTGAGGAACGGCCCGGCTATCTCCAGCGGCAGTTTGTCCAGGGAGGCGTCAAGGTACATCCTCCCGTCGTCGGGGAAATACATTCCGGTGGCGTACAGGGGATTCCGTCCGTCCAGTTCGTTGCGCAGATATATACTTATGTCATCGCTGTCATCTTCAAGGATGCTGGCCAGCTGAAGACTGCCCGCATTGGTGTCGCCGATCTTCAGGGAGTCGAGCTTCAGGTCCATCAGCATCCCTTTTGCCCTTCCGGATCTGGAGGTGAGCAGGGCTTTGCCGTTGGCCACACCGCGTATGCCGTAGCTGCGCGGCATGAAATCGTCAGCTTGGGCGAGGTCCAGGCGGTTTATTCCAAGGAAGAGGGTGTCGTCCCTTTCGCGGGATATGCCTCCGTCCAAGTTTATCTCCTGCTCTCCGTTGCTGATCCGGAACCCCTTGACGCGGATGTCCCCATCGCGTACGGTCACTTCCGATTCGCTTATGTCCCACACTCCGTTTCCGGCTGAAATATACGATTCAAGCGGACGTGCCTTGATGACCAGGGTGTTGGTGGAGTCACGCCGGAATTCCGCTTCGGCGTAGAGCTCTCCGGAACCGCCGGACAGGGAGAAGCTTTCGAAGTGCATGCTGGCGGACATCGTGTCGTCTTTGGCAAGCAGACTGATGTCAGGCCTGTCAAGATCGAATCTGCCGCTCCTGAAGTTCTGGCCTGTCAGGCTGATGCTCAAACTTTCTCCGAGATTGTCGAACTGGAGGTCTGCGTCTTTGATGAAGGTCGTGCCGAAGGCCAGCCGCGAAGAGGTGGCGTTGCCGACAAGTTCCCCTTCACGAGATATGCTCATGGTGGCTCTGGTGCCGTCGGCAATGTACAGTCCCGGGAAGACGAACGACAGCAGCCCGCGCGAGTCATGCATCAGCAGGTCGAGGTCATATTTGCCGTGGAGTGACACATCCCCGCTGTCCGGGTAAAGGGACGGAAGTTCCCTTCTGGTCGTGATGTCCTGCAGGTCTTCCACAAATTCAGTTATGCTCCCGCTTCCGGAGATGAACAGGTCCGCAAACTGCGAGCCGGCGCTCAGGCATTGGTCGTCGGCTATGTTGTAGAGTTTAATGTCGATGTCTCCTATGTCGGTCATGGAGTCGCCGCTCCAGAGTCTGACCCCGCCTATCTTGACATCGCCGTTGAGGGCTTTGCCTTTTTTGCTGACCGAGCCGTGTATGCCGAGTGCGGTACGGGAGATGCTGCGCCTCATGTCCAGGCCGAGTCCGTGCAGGTCGAGCCTGTCGATGTCGGCATCGAGCTTCAGCGTCCGTTCTCCTGAGGAGTCTCCGAACTTCGTCCCGGCGGAGAGAGCCATCATCAGGTTACGGTCCCTGCTCTTTACTCTCAGTTCAGCCGACTCATTTGAGAGTGTACCTTTGGCCGTGATGTCCCTAAAATCGTATCCGCCTGCGTCAAGCCTGTATATCTTGAGAGAGTCGAGGCTTATCTGGCGGGTGTTCTTCCCCAGTGTCGCCCGGGCTTCTGTGTACAGGTCGCACCGGCCCAGAACACTTGTACCGCTGACGGCCCCCACATCGAGGGCCCCGGTGCCGAATTTCATTGCAAGTTCGATGTCCCTCCGCGGGTCGAGGAGATTCCTCACGTCAGCCTCAAGCTTCATCCTGCCCGCTTCCGAATGCAGGTGCACTGTGCCCTTGAGCCTGCTCAGCGGGCCTTTGGCTTTGGCATTGAGGGTGAAGTGCTGTCTTCTGCCGATGCCTGCCGGTATCTTCAAGCCTGACGGGATGAAGTCCCGGGACAGCCTCTCTATTCCCGATGCGGTGAAATGCAGGCCTTTCACTTCCGCAGATGCCATCATCCCCCTGACGTCCGGCAGACCGGTCAGAGTACAGTCAAGGGCATCCAGGATGATGCCGCTATGGGGATCGGAGAAGCTCAAGCCTTCCACTGTGAAGTCGTTGGCATAGCCTGTGAACTTGCCGCCCTTGAGGTTGAGGCTCGTCGCGCAGTTGCGGAACACCGAGTTGGCGAAAAAAGAAAGGGTGTGCAGTGTCAGGCGCGAGGGGGCTATCTCCGCACCCATCTTCACCTCCTTGACATATCGGGAGAACGAGCGTGCGTTCTCATATCCCATCGAATAGTATCTGACGTTGACTTCTGACCACGGGTCGCGCAGACGTATGTCCTCCACCAGCGTTTTTCCAGGGCCCACGGAGCAGTTTGCGGAGAGGTTCAGTATGGTGTATCCCGATTTTTCGGTCAGACTGAGCCTGTCCAGCGTCGCGCTGACTCTTCCGTCCACCATCTTGACCCCGTGTCCGCTGAGGCTGCTTATGTGTATGTCGAGGTCATCGAAGTTCATGGCCCCGTCGCGGTACCGGATTTTCTGTGGCTTGAAACTGTTGAGCCTGAAGCGGAAATCGCCCAGATCCACTCTCGCCACCGAGAAAAGTTCACCCTTGAGCGGCTTTTTCTCTTTTTTCCTGTCCCCGACTCTGAAAGCCCTCTCGATATTGGTTATGGTCTTCCTGCCGCCCGGCAGGCTGTTGGGCTCCAGAGTCAGGTGAAATTCCCCACCGTCGACCCTGACCCGCCCGATGCGTATGCTCCCGGGCTTCAGCAGGCTCGGAAGGGAAAACGTCGCCGTGACGGTCTTCGCCGTGAGGATGGTGTCCACCCTCTCCCATCCGCGCGCGTTGACGTCCTCCGTGTAGGGGTCCTTGTCCAGGATCAGGAGGTTCTTGACCACCAGGGCTCCGGAGGGGATTATCTTGACCTGGTCATACGTCACCCTGCCGTCGGCTGCCGCCAGAAGACGGTCAAGCGCGTACCTTGAGAGCCTTGTCTGGACCGTAGGAGTCTGGACGGCAAATAGGGCCGTCAACACCAGCACTGCCGCCAGTCCGATGATTCTTGCCGCTATGTATGATCCCTTTCTATACATTCCTAACTTACAAATATAATTGTTTTTGTTAACTTTGCGGACTTTTATCAAGTGAATATGTCAGACATCATCCTCGGAATAGAATCCTCGTGCGATGACACCTCGGCCGCCGTGCTCAAGGACGGCTGGCTGCTCTCCAATGTCATTGCGAGTCAGGATGTACACCGTGCATACGGCGGCGTGGTGCCCGAACTTGCATCCAGAGCCCATGAACTCAACATAGTGCCGGTTGTCAGCGAGGCCCTTTCCCGCGCCGGACTCAGACCTTCCGATCTCACCGCGATTGCGTTCACGCGCGGGCCCGGCCTGCTCGGGTCGCTGCTTGTCGGGACTTCATTTGCAAAGGCCATGGGGCTCGCCCTGAATATCCCCATAGTCATGGTCAATCACCTTCAGGGTCATATTCTGGCAAATTTCATCAAAGTGCCGGACAAACCTGTCCGTGAGCCGTCTTTCCCATACCTGTGTCTGCTTGTCAGCGGAGGCAACTCGCAGATAGTGAGGGTGGATGACCCTCTGCATCTGGAGATTCTCGGCCAGACCATCGACGATGCGGTGGGGGAGGCATTCGACAAATGCTCCAAGATGATGGGGCTCGGCTACCCTGGCGGCCCGATCATCGACCGTCTGGCAAAGCAGGGTGACCCGGAGCGCTTCAAGTTCGCCAAACCTCACATTCCCGGGCTGGACTACAGCTTCAGCGGCATCAAGACATCCCTGCTGTATTTCGTCAGGGACGAGATGGCAAAAGACCCCGAATTCATGGAGAAGAACAAGGAGGACATCTGCGCATCCTTCCAGAAAGCCTTGATAGACATACTGATGGACAAGCTCATCAAGGCCGCGGAGCAGACTGGGATCAAAGAGATAACAATCGGAGGGGGAGTTTCGGCCAACAGCGGACTCCGTACCCGTGTCGAGGATGAGGGACGCCGCCGTGGCTGGAACACCTATCTCCCGGAATTCCGCTTCACCACCGACAACGCGGCGATGATCGCAGTTGCCGGATATTATCACTACCTCGCCGGGGAGCGTACTCCGCTTGACATCGCCCCGGTTTCGAGGGCTTCCGGTTTTGAGCAATGAAAGAATTCGAGATTGTCTGCCCGCTGACTCGGGAGCCGCGCCTCAAGGAGATCGAGGCCAAGGCCGGAGGCCTAAAGTGGGTCCTGAAAAAACGCTCCATCGACGCCCGCAAGGAGCCTGTGTGGCGCTACAAGTACGAGGCATATTCCCCGGAAGACAACTATGTGCCCTATTCGCTGCCTGAATACCCCGATGTCCATGGTTCTGAGCCGGTGACAGTGGTGGGGGCCGGCCCTGCCGGGATGTTCGCTTCCCTTAAACTCATCTCTCTGGGGCTCAGGCCCGTAATTCTTGAACGCGGCAAAGATGTGCACGCCCGCAAGCTTGACATGGCACGCCTGTCCCGTGAGGGGGAGGTCAACCCGGACTCGAACTACTGCTACGGCGAGGGCGGTGCCGGGGCCTTTTCCGACGGCAAACTCTACACCCGCTCCTCCAAGAGGGGCGACATCCGCGAGGTGCTGCACCTTCTTGTGAAGTTCGGGGCCAGCCGGGACATCCTTATCGACGCCCATCCGCACATAGGCTCGGACAAACTGCCGCTCATAGTCGAGAACATCCGCAAATTCATAGTCGAAAAGGGAGGGGAATACCACTTCAACTCCCGCGTGGAATCCATCATCCGCCGCGAGGACGGCCTTCTGGAGGTCGGGACGGCTGCCGGGGAGAAATATGCCTCATCCCGGGTCATCCTGGCCACGGGTCATTCGGCCCGCGACATATACGAGATGCTTCATGCCGCCGGAGGGGAGCTTGAAGCCAAGGGCTTCGCCCTCGGGGTGAGGGTGGAGCATCCCCAGGAGAAGATCAACTGGTGCCAATATCACGGGCAGTGGAAGCCGGGCGTGCCCGCCGCTGAATATTCTTTCGTGGAACAGGTGGACGGCAGGGGCGTATTTTCTTTCTGCATGTGTCCAGGCGGCATACTGGTGCCGTCATCCACCGAGCCCGGGACAGTGGTGCTCAACGGCATGTCCAACTCCTCGCGAAACGGCAAGTTTGCCAACGCCGGCGTGGTGGTCCAGATCGAACCGGAAGACATCACCGGGAGCGGACCTTTCAAACTCATGGACTTCCAGCATGAAGTAGAACGGGACATGTATGAATACGCCTCCCGCCACGGGGGAGAGAATCCCATGGCCGCACCGGCCCAGAGGATGGAGGATTTCTGTCAGGGCAGGATTTCCAAGACAATGCCGCCGACCAGCTATCATCCCGGGGTGGTGAGTTCACCGCTGCACGAACTTCTTCCGCCTCTGGTCGCCGACCGTCTGCGCAAGGCTTTTCCAAGAGTGAGGATGCGCAACTATTACACCAATGCGGCGCTTCTACTCGGTGTGGAGTCACGCACCTCATCCCCGGTACGTGTGCCCAGGGACAGTGAGACTTATGAATATGTTTCAATGAAGGGTGTCTATCCTTGCGGAGAGGGTGCCGGATATGCCGGGGGAATAGTGTCGAGTGCCATGGACGGCATCAATGTGGCCGTCGCGCTGGCCGCTTCGCTTTAGATTACTCCGCTCCCGAGCATCTCCCCGTCGGGGGCATACCATACGGCGAATTGTCCCGGCGTGATGCTGCGCTGCGGCTGGTCGAAGAGTATGAAAAGCCCGTTTTCCCTCATCAGCAGGGTCGCGTCCTGAAGCGGCTGCCGGTAGCGTATCCGTACCCTGTACCTGCGTTGTTCCCCGATTTCCATTTTCTCGGAAGGGCGTATCCAGTGTATTTCTTCCGGTCTGATCCGCAGGCAGCTGCGCATCAGCCCTTTATGCTCCTCGCCCTCTCCGACATAGATGGTGTTGCTTGCCGTGTCGGTGGCTATAACGAACAGAGGGTGTGCGTGCCCGCCGATGGAGAGTCCGCGGCGCTGGCCTATCGTGTAGAACTGGGCCCCCTCGTGCTTCCCGATGATGGCACCATAAGGATTGGCCTTGTATCTGGTCTTTTTTGTATGATGCTTTCCAGAACGGTATGTCTCTGTCTCGAAGCGGATGTCGCTGTAGTCGACAGGAGTTGAAAGTTCATACAATTCCTCGTCCGGGGCTTCCACGCCTTTTTCCAGGATTCCGGTGTCCTTTGCATATTTTTCCGAGTCGGCGTAGTATCTGTCGAACACCTCCACCACATCTCCTTCTCTGGATTCCAGCTTCTGCTGCAGGAATACCGGCAGGTCAACCTTGCCCACGAAGCAGATTCCCTGGGAGTCCTTCTTGTCGGCTGAGGGCAGGTCGGCCTCCCTCGCGAGCCGTCTCACCTCAGGCTTGCAGATGTCCCCGATGGGGAAAAGGGCCCGGGACAACTGTTCTTGATCCAGTTGGCACAGGAAGTAGCTCTGGTCCTTGTTGGGGTCTGTGCCTTCGAGTATGCGGCAGGTGCCGTCGGGAAGGGTCTCTTTCCTGCAATAGTGCCCGGTGGCCACCATGTCGGCGCCCAGTTTCTGAGCGGCCTTGAGGAAAGCATCGAACTTTATCTCGCGGTTGCAGAGCACATCGGGGTTTGGAGTGCGCCCGCGCGCGTATTCATCGAACATATAATCGACCACCCGTTTCCTGTATTCTTTGCTGAGATCCACGAAATAGAAGGGGATGCCTATCTTGCGTGCCACCAGCTCCGCCACGAATCTGTCCTCCTCCCATTCGCAGTCACCGTGCAGCGTCCCCTCGGTGTCGTGCCAGTTCTGCATGAACATGGCGAACACGTCGTAACCCTGTCTCTTGAGAAGCAGTGCGGCTACGCTTGAGTCCACCCCGCCCGACAATCCTACGCAAATTTTCATCTCGATGCATTTATTATCCGCAAAATTAATCATATATTTGACAAGTTTAACCACACATAGCCGATGTTGACAAGAGACATACACATCCAATATCAGGAATATTCCTCCATAGATGAACTGCTGCCGGAAGACAGGGAACTCGCTTGTGCTGCCGTCGAAGCGATGGTCGGTGCCTATGCTCCTTACTCTCATTTTCATGTGGGTGCCGCTGTCCGGATCTCCAACGGACAGATAGTCCGCGGGGCCAACCAGGAGAACGCGGCCTTCCCCTCGGGGCTTTGTGCGGAGCGCACCGCCATGTTCGCTGCGGGTGCCAAGTATCCTGACAAGGACATGCTCAGCATAGCGGTCGCCGGAGGTGTCCACGGACGCCTGAGTACGACTCCAGCCACGCCGTGCGGCGCATGCCGTCAGGTCATGGCGCAGTATCAGGCCAAGTCCGGCAAACCCATGTCGGTGCTGATGGTGGCCTCCGACAAGATTCTGAAATTCGAGAAGGTGGACGACATTCTCCCGATGATATTCAACTGCATTTGATTTTTTTGCTATATTTGCAACGGGAAAGTCGTACACGACCAGCTCCCTCCAAATCCTCCAGGGCCGGAAGGCAGCAAAGGTAGGAGGTCGTAGCGGTGCGATGTGCTAAGCTTTCCCTTTTTTGTTTTCCTGATGAAAAGTGATATTGTAGTGGTCGGGGGCGGCGCCTCCGGATTGATGGCTGCGTACTATGCTGCCAAGACCTTGGTTGATGCCGGTTCTGATGCGCAGGTGACCCTGCTTGAGAAGATGCCCCGGCCAGCCAGGAAGGTGATGATAACGGGGAAGGGGCGGTGCAACCTTACCAATGTCAAGGGCTGGAATGATTTTTCCTCGCATGTGCGAAGCAACCCCAACTTTGTGAAGTCCGCTTTCTTCACCCTCCCTCCCGAGGCTTTGCTTGACTGGTTCGGCCGCTTCGGGATGCGCAGTGTGGTGGAGCGGGGAGACAGGGCTTTCCCAGAGTCCTGCCGGGCATCGGATGTGGTGGACACCCTTGTGAATGCCTGTAACTCGGTGGGTGTCAAAATCCTCTGCGAGGCCGAAGTCGAGGATGTGATCCCGGGCTTCACAGTCAGGCTTTCTGACGGGACTGTCTGGAATTGTAAAGTTCTAGTTCTTGCCACAGGGGGACTCAGCTATCCCGGTACCGGTTCCACGGGGGACGGGCTCCGCTGGGCAGAGATGCTCGGACACAAGATAGAGCCGACATTCCCTTCACTCACTGCCCTTGTTCCGCAAGGGTACAAACTTGTGGAGGACAAAGACTTGCATATAGACAGGGGGACTCCTCTCACCGCTCTTGGAGAAAAACTCTGCGGGCTGCATCTCAAGAACATAGCCTTGACTCTTATTGTCGGAGGGACGGAAGCCGGCTCGGAATTCGGTGACATTGACTTTACGGACGGGGGGCTTGAGGGCCCTCTCGGTTTTCAGCTCAGCCGCAAGGCTGTCAAGTCCATGCTGAACGGAGCCAAGGTCTCGCTTGTGCTTGACTTGAAGCCGGGGGTCACCCTCACCGAACTGACGGAGAGGGTGAAGCAGCTATGGACAGAGGTGGACAAGGATCCGCGTTCCGCCCGGCTGCGCGAGAAGGAGAAGTGCCGGATTCTTCTAGGCAAACTGATGCCGTGGGACCTGATTCCGTCCTTCGTGGAGATGAATCCGGGAATAATGACGCTTGAACGCCGCTCCCGTACTGCAACAAAGGTCTGGGTCAATCTGCCGACCATAGCCAAGGCCTTGAAGGCATGGAAGTTTGATATTGCCGGATTCGTGGGCTATGAGCGCGCCGTCGTGACGGCCGGAGGAGTGTCCGCTGACTCTGTGGTCGCCAAGACTATGGCTTCCAGGCATGTCCCGGGCCTGTATTTTTGTGGAGAGATGCTTGATATTGACTCCGATACAGGAGGCTATAATCTTCAGACGGCGTTTTCTACCGGCGCTCTGGCGGGGTCGGGCGCAGCAAAATATCTTCTTTCATTATGAGACTTGTGAAAGCCGGTGCGGGAAGTCCGTACCTTGAAATGATAGAGCGCACCAATCTTGAGGCTTTCCCTCCGGAAGAGCAGCTCCCCGTGGCGGTGCAGGCGGACATGTGCAGCCGGGGAGAGCTTGACCTCTGGGCTCTGTGCAAGGGGAATTCCTACTGCGGTTTCACCTCTGTGTACAAGGGAGACCGGAGTGTCTATGTGTTCTTCCTTGCCGTTGACAGCTCCTGCCGGGCATCGGGCTGCGGAACTCAGGCCTTGCAGTTGATACGTGAGACTTACCCCGGGAAGCAGGTGGTGCTTGACATAGAGCCGCTTGACCCGTATGCAGAAAACGCTGCGCAGAGAGTTCGCCGCAAGGGCTTCTATCTGCGCAACGCTTTCCGTGAGAGCGGATGGCTCTTCAAATATTGCGGAATGTCTTTCGAGGTTCTCTGGAGTGGAGGGACGTCTTTTGACAAGGATGCTTACTGGTCACTTGTCCAGGACATCGCCCTCTCCGTCGAGGCTCAAGGCTATAAGGGATTCAACCCTTCACTTGAGAAACTATCTGACGAGCCTGAAGCAATAGATTGAGAAACTGTAAGGCTCTGCCGCCACGCTGCCGTCCGAGAAGTCGAACTTTTCCGTATATGGCTCGAATGCGTCAGGCTCGTCGAGGCTGTTGTCTTCGTAGAGGTCGTAGGAGTGGAGGTTGACCCTCTTGTCGGCCTCGATTTTCTGCTTCCTTTTTAGTCCGTTGAATTTCAGGGAGATGCTCTGCGCGTCCGGGGTTGTGTTGACTACCTTGACATAGACCCTGTCCCCGTCAAGCACGGCGCTTGCGAACAGTCCGTCCTGGCCTTCGCCGCCGCATAGCGGAACTCCTCCGGATGTGGTCTTGAGGACCCTCTCGCCCTTATACTCTGAGTACATCTGCTGCACATGCCAGCTTGCTGTGCGGAAAGACCGGAGGTTGTCATACCAGATGAGATCCGGCCTCCACTGCCATCCTTCCACGTGGGCGAACAGAGGGGCGTATGTGGCCATCTGCACGATGTCGGCGTTCCTTTCAAGCCCGGTCATGAACGCCGCTTCCAGAAGCGAGGCGTAGAAATGGTTGTACTTGCGTCCGTTGGCGTGGCAGGCGTACTCTCCGGCGAAAACCTTAGGCCCCTTGCGGTCATAGTTGTCGTATCGCGCTCCCTGGCTCAGGAACCACTCATACGGCCTGTAGAAATGCTCGTCCACCAGATCGGCTTTCAGACGACGCATCTCCGGCCAGAGGAAGTCGAACTGCTCTCCTTCGGAATTAGGCCCCGAGGAGCCTACTATTTTGATTTCCGGATACTTGGCTCTGATGCCCTTTATGAACGGTTCGAGCCTTGCCGGGTATTCCTCGCCCCACTGCTCGTTGCCGATGCCGATGAACTTGAGTCCGAAAGGCTCCGGGTGTCCCATGCTTGCGCGCAGGGCTCCCCATTCTGTGTCAGTGCCCCCGTTGGCGAACTCGATGAGGTCAAGAGCGTCATCTATGTACGGCTGGAGCTGGTCTACCGGCACATGTGCGCTCTGCTCACTGTTCTGGAACTGGCAGGCGAGGCCGCAGCTCAGGATAGGAAGGGGTTCGCTGCCTATCTCCTCGCTCAGCAGGAAGAACTCATAGAATCCCAGCCCGTAGCTCTGGTAGTAGTCCGGGAAGAAGCGGTGCGGGAAGGTGTACTGCCAGCGGTTCTCGTTGAGCGGCCTGTTCTCCACCGGGCCCACGGAGTTCTTCCAGTTGTAGCGGGTGGCGAGGTCTGTACCCTCGACGATGCAGCCTCCTGGAAAACGGAACACCCCAGGGTGCAGGTCGGCGAGCGCCTGTGCCAGATCTTTGCGCATGCCGTTGCGATGCCCCATCCATGTGTCCACCGGGAACAGGGAGATGTGCTCAAGGTCAACGGTGACCTGCGGGCTCTCGTCAAAAATGCGCAGGACGGCTTTCGGGTCGGTCCTGTCGGAGGTCATCACCACCTCGTACTGCTTCCATTCGGGAGAATCGACTGTTATGTGAGCCTGGCAGAAGTATTGCCTTTCCTCCATCGAGGCCGGGTTCACGAATTCTATGCGTATCTTGCCCTGGCCTCCGAACGGGGCTCTGGCCCATACGCTGAAGCGGTACTGCGCGTCTTTCTTGAGGCCTATCCCGAAGAATCCCTCGTTGTCGAGGCCTGTGTACTTGTCTCGGTGTCCGGGGCCGGAAAGCCTTACATAGTGCGGGTTGCGCTCAAACGGGCCGTCGTCGCGCACTTCCACCTTTCCGAAACTCTTCCAACCCTGGAGATGATCCGGAAACTCGAAAGAGCGGTTTTTGACCAGCTCGGCGTAGAGCCCGCCGTCCGCGGCGAAATTGATGTCTTCGAAGAAAATGCCGTACATGGTCGGCTGGATGGGTGCCCCCGGTTTTGAGAGATTGATTTCAAGTTCTCTCGCTCCTGCGCTGATGCCGGCTGCGGCAAGGGCCGCAAGGCTGAGGATAAGTTTATTTAGAGGTTTCATCAATTAATGGTGTTATAGACCTGCAAGATAGTGATTTTTTTGACAATTATTCATATATTTGAGCACACTGAACTGTAACCATCTATGTCAATGGAAATATCACACCGGGCGGAGAACATGCCGTTCTCTCCGATCCGAAAACTCGCCCCGTACGCTGATGAGGCGAAGCGCAACGGCGTACATGTCTACCATCTCAATATCGGCCAGCCGGACATCAAGACCCCTCAGTGCGCCCTTGATGCCCTGCATCATATAGACAGGGACATTCTGGAGTACAGCCCGTCGGACGGGTTGCTGGAGCTGCGTACCCAGATGGTGAAGTACTATGCCGAATACGGCATATACCTTTCTCCGGAGGAAATAATCATCACGGCAGGAGGCTCCGAGGCCGTGCTTTTCGCTTTTCTCGCCTGTCTTGACCCGGGTGACGAGATAATAGTCACGGACCCGTTTTACGCCAACTATATGGCTTTCGCCATTTCTGTCGGCGCCGTCATCAAGAGTGTCAAGACACGTATAGAGGACGGTTTCCGGCTGCCGCCTGTGGAAGCGTTCGAGAAGCAGATTACGGAGAAGACCAAGGCCATCCTCATCTGCAACCCCAACAATCCTACCGGATACCTCTACACACGCAAGGAGATGCTCCAGCTGCGCGACATAGTGAAGAAACACAAGCTCTTCCTGTTCAGCGACGAGGTCTACAGGGAGTTCATTTATACCGGCATGCCGTACATCTCAGCCTTCCATCTTGAGGGGATAGACGACAATGTCGTGCTTTTCGACTCGGTCTCCAAGCGCTATTCCGAATGCGGCACCCGCATAGGCTGCCTCTGCACCCACAACAAGAAAGTCCATGAGGCTGTGATGAAGTTCTGTCAGGCACGCCTTTCACCGCCGCTTATCGGACAGCTTGTGGCCGCCGCATCTATAGATGTCGCCAAGGAATACCTGCACGGTGTTTATGAGGAATACCTTGACCGACGAAACTTCCTGATAGACGGTCTCAACAAGATTCCGGGGGTTTATTCTCCGATCCCGATGGGGGCGTTCTACACACTTGCAAAACTTCCCGTGGATGATGCCGAAAAGTTCTGCATCTGGTGCCTGAGCGATTTCCGATATGAGGGCTCTACGGTGATGATGGCCCCCGCTTCGGGCTTCTATACAGAACCGGGGGAGGGGCGTCAGGAAGTCAGAATGGCCTATGTTCTCTGCAAGGAAGACTTGGCAAAGGCTCTCGTTGTGCTCCAGAAGGCGCTTGAGGAGTATCCTGGAAGAGTTTGACTATCGGAATATGGTTATCTCGGCCTGCCCTTCATGTTTTTGGAGGGCAGGTCTTGAGTGCAGACCGAGTTCGGCGGCCTTGAGTCTTGCCGCAAGGACGAGAGCTCCAAGGTCTTCTGGCGTGCTGCAGCGGATCGATACCAGTCCTCTGCCCTCATCTGAAGAGAACTCGGCATCGAGGCCGAGCCTTTCTGCGGAACGTATGACGGCGTCAAGTTGGGCCTGCTTGACTCTGTAGTCCGGGGCGGTCTGCTCCTGCTGTCCGGAGACCCTGCTCAACAGACTGTCAAGAGACGGGTTGGCGCGCCGTATGATGTTTTTGCCGTGGAGGTATTCGTCGTATTTCTTTTCAAGATAGTTGTCTGCCATGTCCGGAAATTTTGCCAAATATATAAAAATAAGTGTTACCTTCGCAGTGACTATAAAAACGCATGTATCATGAAATCTCTTAAAGGTACGAAGACCGAGGCCAATTTGGCTGCGGCGTATGCCGGTGAGAGCCAGGCTCGAAACAAGTACACTTATTATGCTTCCAAGGCAAAGAAAGACGGCTATGTCCAGATAGGGGAGTTGTTCGAAGCCACGGCTGACAACGAGAAAGAGCACGCCAAGATCTGGTTCAAGCTTCTCCATGGCGGTGCAGTCCCGGACACTGAGGCTAATCTTGCTGACGCTGCGGCGGGCGAGCACTACGAGTGGACGGAGATGTACCCTTCTTTTGCCAAGACGGCCCGTGAGGAAGGCTTTGATGAGATTGCAGCCCTCTTCGAGATGGTCGCCGAGATAGAGAAGCATCATGAGGAACGCTACAAGAAACTTCTCGCCAATGTTGAGGGGAAGCTTGTGTTCACAAGGGAAGGGGACGCCATCTGGGAATGCGGCAACTGCGGACACATAGTGGTCGGCCCGTCCGCTCCGGATGTATGTCCTGTCTGCGCACATCCTCAGAGTTATTTCCGTCTGGCTGCCAGAAATTATTGATTCCGGCTGCCGCCTGATGAGGAGAGTCCGGACATTGTTTTTTACTTTGCTGATGCTCCTGCCCATGCGGGCGGGGGCGCAGTTTGTAGACGCTTCAAGCGGACTTCTCCAGATGCCCTCGGCTGAGATGCAGGACGAGGGCACGTTCATGATAACAAACAATTACCTCAACCGGCATTCGCTTCCTACATCTGGCTGGAGCTACTCGACATTCAACTACGGTTTCAGCCTTACGTTCTGGAGCCGGCTGGAAGTCGGGTACGTCTGTACGATATTCGATGGCGCCAAGGTTCCCGGAGCCACCGGGCGTGCAAGGATAATGTTCAATCAGGACCGGCATTTTACGGGACGGTTTCAGGTCTTGAAAGAAGGGGAGTTCGGCCTGGAATGGCTGCCCTCCGTCGTGCTCGGTGTCAGTGACCCGACCACGGCGTCTTCGACCAACGGCTACGTGGACGCCGATGTCGAGGGTGACGGGAACGGATATTTCAACCGCAACTACATAGCCGCCACCAAGCACTTCACCACTCCTTGGGGAGAAGTCGGCGCTCACCTTGCATACCAGTACAACAGACGTAGAGACTATCCGCTCAACGGCCCGGCGGCGGGTGTGACATTTACTCCGGCATTCCTCTGCGACCGGTCGATACTTGACGGAGTCCGTCTCATTGCGGAATATGATGCCAGAACTTTCAATGTGGGGTTCCTTGCATCGATTTGGGAAAACCGTTTTGAAGCCATGTTCGAACTTCAGGCATGCAAGTGGGTCAACTTCGGACTCCGATATAAACTGGGACTTAAATAACAATCTAATCTTCTTTGCAGTATGAAAAAAATTCTGTTTGCCATCGCGGTCATTTCGGCCATGTCTTTACCGGCTTCCGCCCAACAGGCGTTCAACAGCCTTTCTTTCGGTGTCGAAGCCGGCACTACCGGGGTAGGAATCCAGCTCGCCATGCCGCTTGTCACTGACCATCTGGTCTTGACTGCCGGTTTTAATGCGCCGTCGCTTAATTTCAATACCGGTTTTGATATTGACCTTGACCAGGTCAATGCAAGCATTTCCGAGGTCAATGCCAATCTTCAGGCAGCCGGGCTTCCGGACAGGATCAACACCCGTTTTGATGATGTCAACCTCGGGTTGAACTCTTCGCTTAATCTTAGCACCCTCAAGGCTGCCTTTGAGTTCTATCCTTTCAAAAAGTCGTCTTTCCACTTGACTGCCGGTTTCTTCTATGGGATGAACGATACCTTCATCACAGCTGTCGCGACGACCGACAAGGCTTTCTGGGGCAGTTACACGAGCCTACAGTCAGAGGTTGACGCGATAAACGAGAGGTACAAGGATGTTCCCGGGTATACCCCTACCGATATAAGTTCTATCCGCGCGAGTGCACTTGGACGCACTTATGAGGTCAAAGAACAGGATGGGGCCGGTCGGGTGGAAATGAACCTTGTCCTGTCCCGTTTCCGTCCGTATGCCGCCATAGGGTTCGGACGCAGCATGCCGAAAGGGCACTTTGCTTTCCAGGCCGATCTCGGCGTGTGCTTTGCCCGTCCGCAGCTGGACTCTCCAAACGAGGTGGAATATGACCCGTCAGCAGAAGACCTGCTGGAGGACTTTCCGGATGCCTCTCTGGACTGGCAGCCTTTCTGGCCTGTGCTTTCTTTGCGCCTGATTTATAAGATATTCTGATGTTGAGGATGCTCATCTTGTCTGCCGTTGTGGCTGTCTCTCTTTCCGCGCCGCTGGAGTCTGGGGGCGGGGCGTATTTTTGTACGCGCGAGGGGACGGTTCTCTCGTATGTGAGACGCCATGCGGATTCCGGCAAGCTGAAGTGGCGCCACGAACTCACGATACTCAAGTCCGCTGCAGGGCCTGACGGGGGCGTTGCCGTTGAATGCTCGTCTCTGTTCACGGACAGCAAGGGGCGGACCCTCAACGGGGGCCCTGTCCTGTATGGTGCGCAGGTGCTTTCCGGGGGAGAGGTCTGTGCCGACCCGTCCGAGGCCATGGCCTCCGTGCTCCGCAACCGCCTGCCTGACCGGAGCGTGTCTTCTGTGCCGGCCCGCTCTGTGCTGCCCTCATCGCTTTCTGCTGGGACGGTCCTGCCTGATCTGGAGTTCAGCGTCTCGGCGATGGGACTTACCTGGAGGGTCAAGGTCACGGAGCGCAAGGTGCTGCGTGTGGAGCGTATCGAGACTCCCGCCGGTGTTTTCGACTGTCCGGTGGTCTCGGAACATAAGGTGGAGAAAGGGCCGGGGCGCAACCGCGAGACCACGGCTCTTACTTGGTATGCTGCCGGGGTCGGGATGGTCCGCCATGACACTTACGACAAGTCCGGACGTATCGACACTTCCGAAGTGCTGGAAAATATCCGCTAACATAAGACATGATAAGCAAGACCAATATATTGTACGTTCTGGCCGCCGTCATTTTGGCGTTTCTTTGCGGAGCGCAGGAGTGCCGGGGGCAGGATGCGGAAGAAGCCTGCGGGGCCGTGGCGGCAAGGCTCGTGGAGGCCGGTTATGCGAATGTCCGCTACGCTTTCAACGATGATGTGCTTGTATTCACGATTGAAAATGATTCATATAAGCTTCCCTCAGAAGGCTTTGCACGGGCTTGCCGCATAGTGGAGGGGGCCGGGCTGCCTATAGACAGGAAAGTGGAGATCATCGGTACTCACCGTCATGTGCCGGAGATCACGCTCTCCTATTCCCCACGGACCGGGGTGTGGCATGCCACCAGACGTCTGGATGAAGGCTGGGACATGGTCCGGGACGAGGAGATGCAAGCCAGTTCTCTGGGTAAGGTGGATATAGTCATATACCCGCAGATTTCCCTCAAGAACCTTATAATCAACCAGGTCTATCAGTCTCTATGGCAACTTGCCCCGGCACTTGAAGTTTCGCTCTGGCCTGGGATGAAGTTCAGTTATCAGCTGGCCCTGCCTATATATAATGACGGCTACGGCTCTCTTTCCTCCAAGGTGCATCCCGGATTCGTCACTCTTTCCCAGAGTTTCCGCGACCCGTGGCACCTCAACATCAGCGGGAAACTGACTGCCGGCGCGTTCTCTGCCAACCGTTACGGGTTCGCTCTGGAGATGCTGTACTATTTTCCGGATGAGCGCTTCTCGCTTGATACGCAGCTCGGGCTGCTGGCCAACAGCTACTGGGACGGATTCCGTTTCCACTATAGCAAAGAGCCTTATTTCCGCTGGAATGTGGCCGCCAACTATTATTGCCCGCCTCTCGGGACGCAGTTCACGCTCCGCCTTCAGAAGTTCCTGCTCGGGGATGTGGGGCTGAAATACGAGATGATCCGCCACTTCCGCCACTGCTCCGCCGGGCTTTATGCCGAGAAGGCTCCGGATGCCCAGCTCAATGTGGGGTTCCGCTTCCAGATAGCCCTCCCGCCGTACAACCAGAAGCGCCGGGGGTATATTCCGAGGGTGAGGACTTCCGGGCAGATGGGCATGTCTTACAATGCCAACAACGAACAATATTACTATAAGGAGTTCCGCACCGAGGCCTCTGACAACATTATGAGCAAGAATCAATTTAGTCCATATTTTATTGAAAGTCAACTCAATTTTGTGCGATAAAAATTTTTAATTTTTGTTTTTTATCAGAATTGGAGTATATTTGCCTTTTGAACGGCAATAGGGTCTGACTGGCCCGATGCCGCTCGGGTAAGGAAAGAAATTAATGTTTAATGTTTAATGTTTAATATTCACTTTTAAGATGAAAAAACTTTTATCGCTTATCGCGTTGGCCGGCATCTTCGCTGCCTGCCAGCCAGAGGAGCTCAAAACTGCTTTCGACGCAGCGAAAGCAAAGGCTACAATCAATGTAAGGGTTGTGGACGTAAGGACTAAAGAAGCTCCTGCTTCGTACAAGGTCCTGGCCGACGGAAAGGAAGTCTCAGGTAGTGTGATCACCCTGGAAGGTTCACCGGCACTTGCCCAGAAGACTGTGTCTATCACTGTCAGGTATCAGTCTGATTACATGAGCGCTGAGGAGACGACAGAGGCTCAGACTGTAAATGTGGCTGCTCTCCGTGCAGGTGGTGAGGCCACATACGATGTGACTTTTGTCGTAGGGTATCCTGAATCAAAATACACCATTACTTGCGAAAGGACCAAGGAAGGCGTATACGAGACAGAAAAGGAGTACTTTACTCCTAGCGACTCCCATGCCGAGACCCACACTCATGACGGAGGTCTATGGGTGAGGAACAATACCGAGTTCATCCTTACCGGCGTGGTGACATGGTATTCTTACAATGGGGCTCTTGCTACCTATACCATGAACGAGAGCCTCAAAGAGGATGTCAAAGAGGATGTCGAAGAGCTCGAGACTGTTGTTAAAGATTATGCGAAACTCTTCACATACGGCTATAAGGACGGTAAACTGGTTGGTGAGAAGCATGAACTCAATCTTCAGGTTTCAGCCTACTGCTACTATACCGCTTACCAGATCAACACCAAGGTGACTGGACGTGAGTACACCGTATCTGCCGAGAAAGACGGCAAGAAGGTAGTTGTGGGTACAATCACTGTCAAGTCGAACACTTCCTCTTCTGCTGAATACGAGGAGAAGGGCGACCCTAACGCACACGGACACTATGTATACGGCCACGGCCATGCCCATGGTCACGGAACTGACAACGCCGGCGGCGGAATCGTCATCCCTGAGTAGTCCTTGGATGCTTTGTTAAACGAAAAAACGTATTAAAGATATGAAACTCAAAGTTATCGCATTGTCTATCGCAATGACTGCGGCCTGCGTTGCCGCAAATGCCCAGACAAGTTCAAAGTGCAGTGATGTCTTCGTGGGCGGAGGTGTCGGCATCGCCTCACCTCTTACCCCTGGATTCAACACTCCTGCGTTCTATGCCAACCTCCAGGTCGGCAAGTACATCACTCCGGTATGGGGTGTGAGGGGTGTCATCGGAGGTCCTTTCCTCTCACTCGACGCCAATGACGGCAACGCCACCGAGAACGGTGTTGTCAAGGCTTACAAGAACAAGCTCTTCGGCGAGCTCAATCTTGACGGAATGTTCAACATCACCAACGTCTTCGCTGATGATCTTGCCAAGTTCAACGTATACCTCTTTGCCGGTCCTACCATGAACTTCTCAAGCGTAGGAAGCGAGTTTGTTGCTCCGGACGCTCAGGCGGATCCGTCTTCTAAAGTTTTCCTCGTACAGCCGAATGATGATCTCAAGGTACGCGTAGGTGCTACCGCAGGTCTCGGTCTCGCTTATGACATCACCAAGTCTTTCGCCCTCGGAGTTGAGGCCCGCTTCGGCATCACCCCTTCAATCTTCGGTGACGCTGACGCTTACCGCAAGGCTGCCGGTACCACCCGCATCGCCCTCAACGGTGTTTGGACCATCGGCGGAAAGCATGGCAAGGTTGCACACGCTGCTACCGCCGCCGCTGCTGCCGGCTACATCTCCAAGGAGGCTGCCGAGGCTCTTGCCAACGAGGCTGTAGAGAAGAATCCTAAGATCGTCGAGAAGATCGTCGAGAAGGAGGTCGTAAAGCAGGTCGAGAAGCTTGTCAACAACGAGGTTCCTGCCTCTACCGCCATCTTCTTCCAGATCGGCAAAGCTACCCTCACCAGCAAGGACAAGGCCCGCATCAAGCTCTATGCTGAGGCCATCAACAGCACCAAGGACAACAGCGTATATGTTGTCAACGGCTATGCTGACAAGAAGACCGGCAGCGCAAGGACCAACCAGAGGATTTCTGAGAGGCGTGCCGAGGCTGTTTACAAGGCTCTCGTCGAGGCCGGTGTTGATCCGAGCAGACTTGAGAAGCAGGCATTCGGTGGCGTAGACGCCCTCTTCTTCAACAACGACGTGCTCTCCCGCACCGTCATCATCAAGAAGAAGTAATCCGGGAGGATTCATCCAAATATCAAAAGGCCTGGGGGTTCGCCTCCGGGCCTTTTGTTTGTGCTGTACTTTTCATATATTTGCAGTTCAGACTTTTTAGACACTATGAACTGCATTACGAAATTTGAGGAGATCTATCGCAAGTCTCCCGAGGCGATGTCTTTCTGCCCTTACCGGGTATGCCCTGTCGGCGCACATTCTGACCACCAGTACGGCAAGGTTACAGGCTTCGCCATAGATAAAGGCATACACATCGCTTTTTCTCCAAAGTACAACGGAGTGGTTGAGCTTGCTTCCCTGCAGTTCGACAAACGTGCCCAGTGGCACGTACGTGATGTTTTCGAGACTCGGCGCGGTGACTGGGCTGACTATCTGAGAGGTGCCACCATAGAGCTCGGGGCTATTTATCCTCTGCGCAACGGCATAAGCGGCGTCATTGAGGGCAGCCTGCCTATCGGCGGCCTTTCCTCTTCCGCTGCGGTCACCATCGCATTCATCTCTGCGCTCTGCAAGGTGAATGACATACACCTCGCTCCGCTTGAGATCATCGAGATAGCTCTCCGCGCTGAATTGAATTATGTCGGAGTCTCTGTCGGCAAGCTTGACCAGAGCTGCGAGGTGTACTCCAAGGCCGGACATCTTCTGTATCTCGACACTCTTGACGACACCTACGAGTTGATTCCGGCTCCGGACAGCATGAAGCCGTGGAAAGTCGCGATTTTCTTCTCGGGACTTGAGCGGAATCTCGCCGGCAGCAAATACAACATGAGAGTCGATGAGGTGCGCAGTGCGGCCTATGCCTTGAAAGCCTATTCTGGCATGGAATACGGTAAGTTCAGCGAGACTTACCTCAGGGAAGTTCCGCTCGAAATTTACGAGACGTACAAGGATCGCCTTCCGTACAATTGGCGCAAACGTGCGGAGCATTGGTATACAGAGTATGACCGTGTGGAGCGTGCTGCCGAGGCATGGAGGAGGGGCGACATCGAAGAATACGGGCGCATCTCCACGGCCAGCGGCGCTTCTTCCATCAACAACTGGGAGACCGGATCCCCCGAGCTCAAGACCCTCTATGAGGTGATAGTGCGGCAGGAAGGGGTGTATGGAGGACGTTTCAGCGGGGCGGGCTTCAAGGGCTGCTGCATGGCGCTGATAGACCCGTCCTACGAGGAGAGCATAGCCGCCAATGTCGAGAAGGAGTACCTTGCGGTGTTCCCGCAGCTCAGAGGAAAGTATCTTTATTGCGGCTGCCAGACAGCTGACGGAGTGAAATTATGAAATGCCTTATACTTGCAGCGGGCTATGCTACCCGCCTTTATCCGCTGACGGAGAACTTCCCGAAGCCCCTCCTCAAAGTGGGGGAGAAGACAATACTTGACTGGCTGATCGATGACCTGCGCCGATGCGGTGCGGTGGACGGCTTTGTCGTGATTTCCAACCACAAGTTCGCCGATGACTTCCGCCGTTGGGCGCCTGCTGGAGTGCAGGTGGTTGACGACGGCACTTCGACCAACGAAACCCGCCTCGGGGCAGTCTGCGACATCCGCTTCGCGGTTGACAGTCTTCATTTGGATGAGGACCTGCTGGTGGTGGCCGGAGACAATGTCCTCGATTTCAGCCTCTGCGATTTCGTGGACTATGCGCTTGACAAGAGGGCTTCATGCATAATGCGTTATGATGAACCTCGGGAGGAGCGTCTGCACAAGAGCGGTGTCGTGGAGGTGGCTTCTGATGACAGGGTCCTGTCCATGGAGGAGAAGCCGGTGGAGCCGCGCAGCCACTGGTGCTGTCCGCCTTTCTATTATTATACGGCTGCGGATGCGGCCCTGATTCCGCAGGCGATTTCAGATGGCTGCGGTACAGATGCCCCGGGCTCGTTTGTCTCATGGCTTTCATCAAGGCGTCCTGTGTATGCTATGCGGATGCCGGGCCGGCGCTACGATATAGGCAACCTTGAGAGTTATCATGAGGTCTGCGCCACATATAAGGGTATCCGAGGCAAGGAAATTTGAAACAAAATCATTATATTTGCACTCAATGTATTGCGGGGCAGCCCTATGCGTGACGATATAAACGGATTGAGGTCAAATATCGCGAGGCTGATAGCCTTGTACGAAGCTGAGAGGCAGAGAGCCGATTCTCTTGCGGCGAAGCTTTCGGTCAGTGAGGGTGAAGTTCTGAAATGCAAAGAGCAGATTGCTGATTTGAACCTTCAGATAGACAATCAGCGGTTGATGAGTGCCTTTATGGCTGGCGGAGACAGCGCACAGGCAAAGGAGAAGATCAGCCGTCTGATCAAGGAGATAGACAGATGCATAAAACTCTTGGAGAGCTGATATGGGGCAGAGCGTCAAATTGAAGATTGCCGGCAAGGAGTATTCCCTCACGGCGGCCTCCGAAGAGCAGGAGCAGTTGATGCGTCTCGCGGCACGGGATGTGAACGAGATGCTGGACAGATTCAATGAGAAATTCGTGGAGACGGATATTGTGGACAAATTCGCGTTTGTAGCTGTCCAGGAGGCTGTGGGGAAGTTTTATATGAAAGCGAGACTCTCTCAGATGGGAGCGGAGGTAAGTTCACTCTCTTCGGAGTTGAGTTCATATTTGGAGGAAACTGATAAAAGATAGCCGTCAGGCCCATCTTCTGAAAACAACAAGTTCTTCGGAACAGGGTCCACTCGGTCCGGGGAAGGCAGGCCCGCTCAGACGGGAAGCCCGATACAGAACGGAGCCCAAATCTTATTCAGAGGTTTTTCTGAAAGTTCGGCTGACGGCTTTTTAAGAGATACAGTGTCTGCATGCGGTATGTGTGCTGACACTGTTTTTTGTTGAATATTATTTAATTATATATTTGTGTTATGTTGATATACTATATTCTTGCGGCGATTGCCGGCGCAGCTATAGGGGTGGGAGTATATATGCTGATCTCCCGCAAATTGTCTGCCGGTAAGGCGGATGCCATAATAGAGAAGGCTAAGAACGATGCTGAAAATATCAAGCAGCAGAAGATCCTGCAGGCCAAGGAGAAGTTCCTCCAGCTCAAGAGCGAGCATGAAAAGGAAGTCAATGCCAAGAATTCGGAACTCCGTGACCGCGAAAACAATATCAAGTCCCGCGAGGGCCAGCTCAACCAGCAGGCCGGCGAGTTGAACCGCAGGCAGCGCGATCTCGATTCCCAGAAAGGCCAGCTCAATGCCCAGAGGCAGAAGCTTGATGCCAAGCTTGAGGAGTGCGACAGGATAACGGCACAGGTCAACAAGGAACTGGAGAATGTGGCCGGGATGAGTGCCGAGGAGGCCAAGAAGATGCTTGTCGAGAACATGAAGGCCGAGGCCCGCTCAGAGGCGCAGGCCTATATCAACGACACCATGGACGAGGCGAGGCTGAATGCCGCCAAAGAGGCCAAACGGATAGTGATCAACACCATCCAGCGTACGGCTACCGAGACTGCCATCGAGAACGCCGTGACAACCTTCCCTATCGAGAACGATGAGGTGAAAGGACGTATCATCGGACGTGAAGGCCGCAATATCCGTGCGCTTGAGGCCGCGACAGGAGTCGAGATCGTGGTTGACGACACTCCGGATGCTATCCTTATCTCCGCTTTCGATCCTGTCCGCAGGGAGATAGCGCGTCTTTCTCTGCACCAGCTGGTCATTGATGGACGTATCCATCCGGCGCGTATCGAAGAGGTGGTGGCCAAGGTGAGCAAGCAGCTCGAAGACGAGATACTTGAGACAGGAAAGAGGACATGCATCGATCTCGGCATCCACGGGCTCAATATCGAGCTCGTCAAGCTCATAGGCCGCATGAAGTACCGTTCTTCCTACGGACAGAACCTTCTGCAGCACTCCCGCGAAGTGGCCAACATCTGCGCCATCATGGCAGCTGAATTGGGGCTTAATCCTAAGATTGCCCGCCGTGCCGGCCTCCTGCATGATATAGGCAAGGTGAGTGACAGCGAACCTGAGTATCCTCATGCCATCTTGGGTGCCAAACTTGCTGAGCAGTACAAGGAGCGTCCGGAGGTCTGCAACGCCATCGGTGCACACCATGAGGAGATGGAGATGACATCCATTTATGCTCCGCTTGTCCTTGTCGCAGACGCCATTTCCGGCGCCCGTCCGGGAGCCCGCAGGGAAGTGATAGAGTCTTATATCAAGCGTCTCAAGGGCATGGAGGATCTTGCAGCCTCATATCCGGGAGTGACCAAGTCCTATGCCATCCAGGCCGGCCGTGAACTCCGTGTCATTGTCGGGGCGGAAGAGGTTTCTGATGAGCAGGCAGCCCGTCTCTCTGTGGACATCGCCCAGCGCATCCAGGATGAGATGACATATCCTGGACAGGTCAAGATTACTGTCATCAGGGAGACCCGTTCAGTGGCTATAGCCAAGTAGTGTCATGCTCGGGCTTTTGATATCATTGTCTCTGCTCCAGGTCTCGCCTAACGTGACCTGGAAGTCGGAGGTTGAAGAGTCTCCGTCCGGCAGCCGGATTGTGCTCACGGGGGATATACGCAAGGGTGTGGACCATGTCTACGGCACGGTGGACATCTCATCCTGTCAGGGCAACGACTGTTTCTCACCTGAGGAGTTTGAGTTTGATCATTACCTCAAATCATCATCTGTCCCGTCTTTCGGCGGCGCTTCATCTTCCGTGCAGGCTGCTCCTGCAAAGGTTTCTGGGCCAAGCGTGGTTGCAGCATCTTCCCCTTCTGCTGCGCCCCAGGGGACACAGGCCCCTCTGTGGTCTCTGATACTTGAGGCTATACTGTGGGGATTCGCCATGCTCCTCACTCCATGCGTGTTCCCGATGGTGCCGATGACGGTCTCTTTCTTCATGAAAGGCAGCGAGACTCCTGCAAAAGGGCGTTTCAAGGCGTTCATGTACGGGCTTTTCATCGTCCTTCTCTACACTGTGCCGATTTCTGTCATAATCGGGGTCACGTGGATTGTAGGCGGCAGCGGTGTCACGGCTGATATCTTCAACTGGCTTGCGACGCACTGGCTTCCGAATATCATTTTCTTTATAGTGTTCATGGTGTTTGCTGCCAGCTTCTTCGGGGCGTTTGAGATCACTCTGCCGTCCAAGTGGACAAACGGGGCGGACAAGAAGAGCGACGGCAAGGGGCTCGGCGGGATTTTCTTTCTTGCCCTGACTCTTGTCCTTGTAAGCTTCAGTTGCACCGGCCCTATAGTGGGGACAGTCCTCATTAAGAGCACACAGGGAGAGTTCTGGGTACCGATGGTCACGATGTTTGCGTTCAGCGTGGCTTTCGCCCTGCCGTTCACCTTGCTTGCCCTGTTCCCTTCCCTGCTCAAGAAACTTCCGAAGAGCGGCGGATGGCTCAATTCGGTCAAGGTGGTGCTCGGCTTCATCGAGGTGGCCCTCGGGCTGAAGTTCCTGAGTGTTGCGGACCAGACATATCATTGGCACATCCTTGACAGGGAAGTGTATCTGGCGGTCTGGATAGTGGTGTTCACCCTGCTCGGGCTGTACCTTCTCGGCAAGCTCAGGTTCAAGAATGATTCGCCGATGGAGTACCTGTCTGTCAAGAGGCTGGCCCTGTCCATCGTATGCTTCACTTTTGTGGTTTATATGATTCCGGGGATGTGGGGCGCACCGCTCAAGGCTCTCTCAGGGTACCTGCCGCCCTTGGAGACACAGGATTTCGTTCTCTCCGAGTCATCCGTAAGCGTAACTTCTGGGGGAGATGATGCATCTGAGAGTGCCGGCATGCTTACTCTTGCCCATGGGTTGAAGGCTTACGACAACGTCGATGATGCTCTGGTGGCCGCCAGGAAGAGCGGGAAGCGCGTATTCGTGGACATTACAGGACACGGCTGCGTCAACTGCCGTGAGATGGAGGCCAGAGTATGGTCCGACCCGGCTGTGCTGCGTTCGCTCAGGGAAGATTTTGTAATTGCAGCTCTCTATGTGGATGACAAGTCCGCCCTGCCGGAATCACGCTGGATCACAAACGACAGCGGCAAGGTTCTCAAGGAGGTCGGAAGGGTCAATTCTTACATTGCCCTCAAGCGTTTCGGGGTCAATTCACAGCCGAATTATTTCATTCTGGACCAGGACGGTAACATCCTCAAAGGCCCGAGAGCCTACAATCTGGATGTTGAAGCTTATCTTGACTTCCTTTCAGAATAGGGGATACAGTTGATGAAAAAAGCCGGGCCTGCATCTCCGCAGGCCCGGCTTTTTGGGCATGAGATGGGGTCAGATGGCTGAAATCATCCTCGTGAAGAGGTCCGACATGCGTTCTGCCGCCATGTCAGCCTGCTTTACAACGTCATCCCCGTCGTTGAAGTTGTTTTCTATATTGATGAAATTTGACTTGTTGGTGACTACTGACATGCCGAATACCCTGATCCCACAGTGGCGGGCCACTATGACTTCAGGTATGGTTGACATCCCCACAAGGTCGGCTCCGACGGAGTGGTAGAAGCGGACTTCCGCCGGGGTCTCGTAGGTAGGTCCGGTGCTGCCGAAATAGACGCCTTTCTTGACCGGGATGCCCATCCCGTTGCAGATGTTCTCCGCAAGGGCCTGGAGCTTGAGGTCGTAGGCGCAGGTCATGTCGGGGAAACGCGGTCCGAATTCATCCATGTTCGGGCCTATCAGGGGGTTCGGCATCATGCTGATGTGATCCCTGATTATGATCAGGTCTCCGACTTTGAAGTCCGGGTTGCAGGCCCCGGCGGCGTTGGATACGAAAAGGTATTTTACCCCGAGGGTTTTCATGACCCGTATGCCGATGGTGACAAGGTCCATCGGGTAGCCCTCATAGTAATGGAAACGGCCCTGCATGGCAATGACCTGCTTGCCGCCGAGCTGCCCGAAGATGAAGTTGCCCTTGTGTCCGACAGCCGTCGATACGGGGAACCCCGGTATCTGGCTGTAAGGTATGACTGTCTGCTGCCCTATCCGGTCGGCGAGTCTTCCGAGCCCGCTTCCGAGCACTATCCCGATCTCCGGGATATGTCCGCTGATGGCGGCGCTTATATGGTCCGCGGCATCATGGATCCTTTTGATTCTGTCGTCCATATATTAAAAAAGTCTTTTGTTGATTCTTGAGAGTACTTTCCGGGCTTGGGAAAGAATTTCTTCCTCGTCTTCTATCTCCCTGTGTCTCATTAGGAAACGTCCGTTGCAGATGAGCGAGTCGATGCAGTCGGAATGGGCCGAATAGACGAGGTTTGCAAGGAATGGGCCGTCTGAGAGGAAGAAGGTGTTGGCCGTGTCGATGATGCAGATGTCGGCGCATTTGCCGGTCTCGATCTTGCCGCTGTTGAATTTGAGGGCCCTAGCTCCGTTGACCGTGGCCATGTCCAGTAGTTCCGGGAGCGGAAGGGCGGAAGGGTCTTCCCTCCATGCCTTCTGGAAGATGGCGCTTGTCTTCATGGCCTCGAGCATGTCGAGGTTGTTGGACGAGGCGCAGCCGTCAGTTCCGAGGCAGAGGTTGATCCCGGCATCCCTCATCTCATTGTAGAGGAATTTGTATCCGGAGGCGAGTTTGGCGTTGGAGTTGATGTTGTGCACGCAGTTGACCCCTCTCCGGGCGAGGATCTCGATGTCGTGCGGGGTCACCCACAGGGTGTGCGCGGCTATCACGGCGGGGGAGAGAATCCCGAGACGGTCAAGGTACTCCACAGGGGTGAGACCTCCGTGGGCGGCCTTGCAGTCCTCCACCTCTTTGCGTGTCTCGCTTAGGTGTATGTGCAGGTTGAGCGAATGCTTCCTTGCGTATTCCGCTGCCCAGAGCATCATCTCCTCGCGTACGGAGTATATGGCGTGGAAGGCCAGTTCGTATATGAGCCCGGGAACCCCTCCCGAGAGGTAGGGCCCGCTCTTGGCTTCGCAGTGGGCTTTCTGCCTCTCTGATTCTTCCGGGTCGCCTTTGTCCATGATGTCGTAGCCGGTGGCTATCCGGAGCCCCATCTCCGTGGCGGCCTTGACTGAAGCGTCGAAGAACCAGTACTGGTCGTTGAAAGTGGTGGTGCCGGTCCTGATCATCTCGATGCAGGAGACTTTGGTGGCCCAGTAGACATACTCGGCATCAATGCTCTCTTCGGCTTTCCATATCGTGTCAAGCCATTCCGGGAACAGCATGTCCTCGCCAAGTCCGCGCATCAGCGACATGGGGGAGTGGGTGTGCATGTTGATGAATCCGGGTATGGCAACCTTGCCGGAACAATCCATGATCTCTATGTCCCCGGCAAGGTTCCAGTCTGCACACGAGCCGGAAGGCTCAATCTTGGATATCAGACCGTTGTTTATGAGTATGTCTTTCCGCGAGCCTTCTAAGGTGATGTCCTTGAGAAGTATGGCGCCCATCAATATTCCTCTTGCCCGAAATCGGCGCCGTCTTCGGAGCTCCTCTGCGGGATCTCGCCGTGGAAGCAGTTGTCCTTGATGTAGGCGATCACCTCGCCCAGACCTTCTGCGAATTTCTCGAAATCCTCCTTATAGAGGAAAATCTTATGCTTGTCGTAGGTGAAGCTCCCGTCGGGGTTGCTCCTGCGCTTGCTCTCGGTTATCGTAAGGTAGTAGTCCTTATTGCCCTTAGTGGACTTCACGTCAAAAAAATATGTACGCTTCCCCGCCCTAACGGGCTTGGAGAACACATCCTCTCCGTCGCGGCTGTCAAACCTTGACTGGTCATAATCATCTCTGTACATAGCAACTTTTTATTGTTTTAGCTTTGCAAAATTAGAACAATTTATGGATTACTTGCTATCTTTGTGCGTTAATTTTTGTTTGAAAGTATGCTCAACCGCAGAATTCTCCGTACGAAGGTATTCAAGACCATATACAGTTACGCGGAAAATCCCGGTATGACCCTCAAAGAGGCCGAGGCCACTCTCGGGCTTGCCTGCGAGTCTACCAGAGACCTTTATCTGTTTCTGCTTTCCGTCACGGGGCCTCTCACAGAAGAAGCCGCAAACCGTATAGAGGCCGCCAAGGCCAAGTTCAACCCGACACAGGAAGAGCTCAACCCGAATATGAAGTTTGTGGAGAACCGTATCGCCCCTCTTCTTTCGGAAGATCCGGATTTCACCAAGATAGTCTCCAAGAAGAAACTCTCATGGTCCCAGCACGACGCGCTCATACGCCGTCTGTATGAGACTGTAAGGGAGCGCAAATACTTCAAGGAATACCTTGAAAGCCCGGAAAGCAGCCTCAAGGAGGATGCGAAACTCTGGGTAAAGATTTTCCAGAGGGAATTCGAGGACAACGAGGCCCTGGGAGAAATCCTTGAGGAGATGTCCATATATTGGAACGATGACCTCGGGTACGCGCTGAGCTGGTGCTGCCGCAGTATACGGACTCTCGGGGACGGGGAGAGGTGGAGCCTCCCGCCGCTTTACCAGAGTTCGCTTTCCGGGAAGGAGAACTACTCCGACGACCACCAGTTCTCGATGACCCTTCTAAGGACGGCTTTCAGCGGGTTTGAGCGTTTCTCCTCAAAGGTTGCCGACCTGACTCCGAAGTGGAACCGTGACCGGCTCTGCACCACGGATCTTGCGCTCATAGTGTGCGGCGAGGCAGAGGCTGAAGCGTTCCCCCAGACTCCTGTGAGGATCATCATCAATGAGTATGTGGAGATTTCTAAATATTACAGTACCCCTGACAGCAGCGCTTTCGTCAACGGACTGCTGGATAAATTGATCAATCAACATTAACATTATAGAATAAAAATGATTCCAAACTTTTTGCAGACTGCCGCTCCGGCCGCAGGTTCAGCTGGTAGCAGCCTCTCGATGTGGATAATGCTCATCCTCATCTTCGTCGTCATGTGGTTTTTCATGATCCGTCCGCAGCGCAAGCAGCAGAAGGCTCTTGAAGAGATGCGCCGCTCCCTCAAGAAGGGTGACAAGGTGGTGACTGCGGGGGGCATCTACGGTGTAGTGGCCGACGTTGACGACCGTACCGTCCTTGTCAAGGTGGACGGTGAGGTGAAGCTCCGCGTGGACAAGTCATCCATCCAGAAGGACATGTCCGATCAGGTACCTGCCCAGCCGCAGCAGAAGAAGTAAGGTGAAGAGCCATTGGGTACAGCTCCTGCTCTGCCTTCTTCTCTCGTCCGGCATCTGGCTTATCCACAATCTGTCCCAGACTTATGTGAATATGGTCAGCATGCCGGTCGTGGCTGAGAGCAATCTTCCCGGCCATGCGGGGGTGTCATCGTCGGATGCCACGATCACGGCGCAGGTCAAGGCCACCGGCTTCCGGCAGGCTAGGCTTTCGCGTCGTCATCGCCGTCCGGAACGGGTGATCTTCGATGCTGCGGATTTCAGGCGGGAAGACGGCAATGTTTTTCAGTTGCCGGTATCCAATCTCTACAAATATGCCGCCGCCATCTTCGGTGAAGGTGTGTCTGTCGAATCTTTCATCTCCGAGGCTCCGAAGTTCGTGTTCCAGGAGGTGGCCTATAAAAAGGTCCCTGTCCGGAAGGTGCAGGCCCTAACGTTCGAGGCGCAGTACATGCCTATGCATCCTATGAGTTTGAGTCCGGACTCCGTGCTTGTCTATGGGGAGCCGTCAAGGCTTGAAAGCATAGACTATGTCCTCACCAGGCCCGTGGACCTGTGGGGCTTGAGGACCAGTGTGCACGGCAAGGTCAAACTCGAGGTCCCTTCCGGGACCAGGCTTTCCGAGACGCAGGTCGTCTATTCCATGGAGGTCTCGCGTTATGTGGAGACCGGAGCGGAGGTGGACATCCAGGTGAGGAATGTGCCCCGTGGGCTTGAACTTGTAGTCCTGCCGCCCAAGGCCGAGGTGGATTTCCGCCTTGTGTTCCCGGTAGGCCAGGACCCTGCGAAGAAGGCTGTGTTCTATGTGGACTACAATGATTTCGCCGGGTCCATAACCGGGCGCTGCATCCCGCGGGTTGAGGATCTTCCTGCGGGTGTGATCTCGTGGAAGATGTCTCCCGAGGTGTTCGACTGCATAGTAAGGGTTTCCACGCAATGACTACAACTGTTCTTGTCACCGGACCCATAGGCAGCGGCAAGTCGGAGGTGTGCAGGTATCTTTCCTCCCTCGGCTGGCCTGTATATGACTGCGACTCCAGGACAAAGGCGCTGTATGATTCTGTGCCGGGGCTCAAGTCCCGTATAGAGACGGCACTAGGCATAGAATGGAAGGATATCTGCATCATCTTCAAGGACGACCGCCGCAGGACATTGCTTGAAAGTATTGTTTATCCGCTTGTGGTTGAGGATATCGGGAGATGGAAAGACGGGCAGTCCTCGCGCCTTCTGTTCATAGAGTCGGCGCTCGCCCTGGACAGGCCTCAGTTCGATTCTCTGTATGACAGGGTTCTGCTGGTGACCTCAGAGCGCAGCTTGAGGGAAGGACGCAACCCGGACGCTGCCGTGCGTGGAGCCCTGCAGTATTTCGACCTTGCGCGCGTGGACTATGTGATCGAGAACAATTCAAGTATAGAAGATTTAAAAGTTAAAACAGATAAAATGTTATGCAGACTGATTTAAGCAAGATATTGGCTGTCTCAGGACAGCATGGACTGTATGAGTATGTGGCTCCGGCCCGCAACGGGGCCATCGCTGAGAGCCTCTCTGATAGGAAGCGGACCAGTTTCGGCGCCTCAAGCCGCATCACTTCTCTGGCTGACATAGCCATCTATACAAGCGAGGGCGAACTGAAGCTCGCCGAGGTCTTTCATGCCATCAAGGACGTGCTCGGAGATGCTCCGGCCCCCTCTCCTAAAGCTCCGGAGGCGGAAGTGACAGCGCTTTTCAAGAAGGCTGTGCCGGATTATGACGCCGACAGGTTCTATCTTTCGCACATGCGCAAGGTTCTTGACTGGTACGGCCAGATTGTGAAATACGCTTCTCTTGATTTCGTAAAGGATGATGGGCAGCAGGAAGCAAAGGAGACGGCTTAGGGCCGTGACGCTCGGCTGCTCCAAAAACACTGTGGACACCGGGCATCTTCTGGCGCAACTCCCGCAAGATGAGTTCGAAATAGTGGAAGACGGTCCTGTGGACTGTCTTCTTGTCAATACCTGCGGCTTCATAGGGGATGCCAAGGAGGAGTCCGTCAACGCTGTCCTCGAGGCGGTAGCCGCCAAAGGGCGCGGCGAGGCCGGGGAAGTGATCGTGTTCGGATGTCTTTCTCAGCGCTATGGATCGGAACTGAAGCAGGAGATACCTGAGGTTGACGCCTGGTTCGGAGCCCGCGAAATCGATCCGGTGCTCAGACATCTTGGAGTGGAGCCCGGATCCGGAGCCCCGCGGCAGCTCACCGGCGGGAAGGGTTATGCCTATCTCAAGATTTCAGAGGGCTGCGACAGGCGCTGCTCATACTGCGCCATCCCGTTCATACGTGGGGCCCACCGTTCCGTGCCGATTGAAAAGCTTGTCCAGGAAGCACGCTCTCTTGCCGACGGCGGGGTGAAGGAGTTGATCCTCATAGCTCAGGATACCACTTATTATGGTCTGGACCTTTATCACCGCAGGGCTCTTGCTGAACTGATAGTGCGGCTCTCGGAGATAGACGGAATAGAGCGGATAAGGATCCACTACTCGTATCCGGCTGATTTTCCGGAGGACGTGCTTGAGCAGATGGCAAATAATCCCAAGGTCTGCAAGTACTTGGACATCCCGCTTCAGCATATATCCGACGGAGTGCTGGACAGGATGCACCGCAATGTGGACGGGGCCTGGACAAGGGAGCTCATCGCCAGGCTGCGTAAGCGTGTCCCGGGCGTGGTGCTGCGCACCACCATGATAGTGGGCCACCCCGGAGAGACACGGGAGCAGTTCGGAGAACTTCTGGACTTTGTCCGTGAGGCCCGTTTCGAGCGTCTCGGAGCGTTCACTTATTCAGAGGAGGAGGGGACTTACGATGCCTCGCACTTCAAGGATGACGTGCCTCAGGAAGAGAAGCAGAGGCGTCTCGATGAACTTATGTCCCTCCAGAGCGGGATTTCATATCAGTACAACCAGTCAAGGGTCGGCTCGGTGGAGCGTGTCCTTGTGGACGAGGTGATGCCGGACGGCACCCTCGTGTGCAGAAGCCAGTATGAGAGTCCGGATGTGGACGGGGAGATACTGGTAAGGGGCGGCGGTGCCCGGATAGGGGAGTTCATAACTGTCAAGATCACCGGGGCAGAAGAATATGATCTGGAAGCGGAGCGGATTATCTGATTTCTTGTTATATTTGTGCAGTACTGAAACTGCTTTATGACCGACAACGACCGCTTGATAGATCTTGACAAGGTCGTGGCGACCAAATTCAAAGGGAAGAGGATCCCTCATTTTGTCGTCAGCCTTCTCAAGAAGTTCATACACCAGGATTTTTTGAACTCCATCCTCTCCGATGATTCGACAGGGGTGGAGTTCTGTGAACATACCCTCCAGAAGATGGGGATCACCGTGGATGTCGAGGGACTGGAGAACGTGCCCGCTGACGGCACTCTCTATACATTCGCTTCCAATCATCCGCTCGGAGGGGTGGACGGACTTGCTCTGTGCTCGGTGATCGGACGCCGCTTCGGACAGGTCAAGATGCCTGTCAACGACTTCCTGATGTACATCAAGCCTCTGGAGCCGCTCTTCATACCCGTCAACAAGACCGGCTCGCTGGCGCGCAGCCTGCCGGCCATGCTGGATGAGGCTTTTCGCGCAGATGACCAGATACTTATTTTCCCGGCCGGTATATGCTCGCGCAGGATCGGCGGCAAGGTCCAGGACCTTCCTTGGACCAAGACATTCATCACCAAGAGCAGGGCCACCTCCAGAACGGTCGTTCCGGTGCATTTCATAGGGGAAAATTCGGGCCGGTTCTACCGGGTGGCAAATCTCTGTAAAGCATTGAAGCTGAAGTTCAACTTCGCGATGATCTTCCTCCCGGACGAGATGTACCGGGCACGCGGGGCTCATTTCAAGGTGATTTTCGGGAAACCGGTGCCGTCTTCGGTTTTCGACGGCAGCCGCACGCCCCTGCAGTGGGCGGCATATATAAGGGACAAGGTTTATCAGTTGAAATAGGACATTATGGAGAAGATCATCGACCCTGTAGACGTGAGCCTGCTCAAGGCCGAGCTCACGCCGGACAAAAAACTTTGCGACACCAACAAGGCGGGGAACGAAATCTATGTCATTGACGGCAATAATTCCCCAGACGTCCTGCGCGAGGTGGGCCGTCTGCGCGAGGAGTCGTTCAGGCAGGCCGGGGGAAGTTCAGGGCTTTCTCTTGATCTGGATGAGTTCGACACGATGGAGCGGCCCTACAAGCAGATCGTCATCTGGGATCCTGCCGCAGAATCGATCCTCGGGGGGTACAGGTACATCCTCGGGCCAGATGTGGAGATCAAGCCTGACGGGCAGCCGAACCTTGCCACGTCGCACATGTTCCATTTTTCGGACAAGTTCATCAAGGACTACCTGCCTCATGTCATCGAACTCGGACGCTCGTTCGTGACGCCGGCATACCAGAGCTCCAAGGCAGGAGCGAAAGCCATTTATGCCCTTGACAACCTATGGGACGGCATTGGTTCGGTGATGATGCAGCATTCCAACATCATCTATTTCTTCGGAAAGATGACCATGTACCCTTCGTACGACCGTTCGTGCCGTGACCTTATACTGCATTTCCTCTGGAAGCATTTCGCTGATGATGAGAACCTTGTCCGTCCTTACAATCCTGTCCTGCCTCAGCTGGACGGACGCGTCATGGACTTGATCCTGAAGGACGATGACTTCAAGGCCGATTACCGCAACCTCAAGGACGCTGTTCGCAAGCTTGGATGCAGCATACCGCCTTTGGTCAACTCCTATATGAACATATCGCCGACCATGAAGATGTGCGGGACGGCAATCAATGACGAGTTCTCGGACGTGGAGGAGACAGCCATACTGGTGTGCTTCAATGAGATGTATGCTGACAAGCGCGACCGGCACAAGGAGCCGTATCTCAAGCAGTTGCTAGAAAATCTCTTTGAACGTTTCCCTCAGCTCAACAGGGAGATAGCGGAGCGGCTTTCGTTGAGCAAGGACGAGAAGAGAAGCAAGGCCTTCTCCAATATAATGGAGAAGATCAAAAAGAAATAGGGGAGGAGCCGTAAGCCGGTTTCTGTTTTGTTCTGCCATTTATCTTCGCAACCTACCCCCCGGCATCGGACGGGCAGTCCTCGTTTGCCGGTATATTTGGTTTTGCAAGTCCCGGTGCCGTACCCACAAGGCATCGCTGCCAATGCGTCGTGAGCTCTTGCCTCACGTTTTCACCCTCGCCTTTCGGCAGTCATTTTCTGTTACGGATGGCGTAAAGTTGCCTCTACCTGCGCTTTCCGCAGCGGGATGCCCTTTCTTGTCCGGACTTTCCTCTCATCTGAGCGGCAGATCGCCCCTCCCTTATTTCGGAGGGCAAAGATACTCTGATTTCAGCACAAAACCTAATGCCTGCCTGACAGGATCATGAACACGATGGCACCTATGCAGATCAGGGCTCCGATGGCGACGTTGGCGGTGAACGGTTCCCCGAATGCCAGCGAGCCGATGGCTATTGCCGTTATCGGCTCGAACACTCCCAGCACTGCTGTCTTTGTCGGCCCGATACACTTTGTCGCCACCGCAAGGGCAAGGAGGGAAACCATCGTCGGGACGAGGCCAAGTCCGAGCAGGTCGAGCCAGTCACGTCCGCTTGTGATCCCCTGCATGAATGCCCCTCCCTCGATAAGATGTTTGATGAGAAAAAAAACTGTCCCGGTCGCAAGTGCGTAGAAAGTGATCGTGTGCGCGGACAGGTGCTTCATCTTCTCCGACTGGTTGACTATTACCAGATAAGCCGCGTAACTCAAGGCGGAGAGTGCCGAAAGGATGGCACCGGTGAGGTTGAAGGTGCTGCTTTTGAGCGGATCCATCAGGATGAATACACCTATGAGGGTGGCGAAAATGGAAATCCAGACCTGCCGGCTCGGTTTCACTTTGAGCAGCAGCATTATAAGAGCTGTGAAAACAGGGTAAAGGTATACCACGGTGGTGGCGAGTCCTGCGGGGATGTAGTTGTAGGCATCGAAAAGGAAGAGGCTGCTGCAGCTGAACAGGACTCCCAGAATGAGGAGGATCAGCCCTTCTTTGCGATCTGAGCGGAAACTCTCGCGCTTTGCCAGCATCAGGAGTGCCATGAAAATCGTCGCGAAAAGATACCTGAACATAAGCACGCCCGATACCGGGGCGCCTCCGGCGAGGAGTTCCTTGCCGAAGAGGGGATTGGTCCCGTAAGCTGCTCCGGCTATGATGCCGGCCGCATAGCCTGTAACCTTGTTGCGCAGTTGCGCGCTGCTGTCTGTGGTGATCATTTATTCCGCTGTCTGTTTGCGGCCGCGAAGATACTGATTAATTTTTGATACCATGATGTTTTGGATGTATATTTGCAGATATAAAAAAGGAAACTCTCGATATCACATCGAGAGTTTCGGTTCTGATTCTAACCAAAATTTAACCTATGAAAAATCTATTCGACAGAAATTATTGCAATCATCGTGCCAAAAATTGAGAAAACAAATGCGGCCAGACTGCTGGATGCCGCAAAAATTGAGTATGAACTGATTCCGTATTCATATACGGAAGAAGATCTTTCCGCCCAGCATGTGGCGGCCGAACTTGGGGAGGACATCGAGACGGTTTTCAAGACGCTCGTCCTCAGGGGTGACCGCAACGGATATTTTGTCTGTGTGATTCCCGGGGATATGGAGGTGGACCTGAAGGTGGCCGCCAAGATCTCGGGCAACAAGAGCTGTGAGATGGTGCATGTCCGGGAGCTGCTGCCGCTGACGGGTTATATTCGTGGCGGCTGCTCCCCGATAGGTATGAAGAAGGCCTTTCCGACTTTCATACACGAGTCGGCCCTGCTCTATGACCATATCTATATCAGTGCTGGTGTCCGCGGCCTTCAGCTCAAGATCGCCCCTCAGGACCTGATTGACTTTGTAGGAGCGCAGATTTATCCGCTCTGACCGTCGGAGTACATCCGGGGCAACTTATTTTTATGTCCATGTTATAGAGTTTTGCGGCCTGAATGCTATAACGTGTACAGTGAAAAGCGGTCTGCCGGTGTTTTCGTGTTCGGGTTATAGGAAAAAGACGTCCATTTTCTATAACCTCGATCACCTAGAATGCTTCACCCGGGGATATGCCCCTCCAAAAGCCACAGAAGGTCAGCCGCAGCGGCTGACCTTCTGTGGAGCATAGGGGGATCGAACCCCTGACCTTCAGATTGCGAACCTGACGCTCTACCAACTGAGCTAATACCCCTTGTCCCGGGTGTGAGACCCGGCTGAAACGGCTCGCGCCGAGCCGCGTATGAATCTATATTGACAGGATGCTCAGCACATTGATGAGCTCCCTGTCTATAGGCTTGTCCATCTTGATGGCCCTTGAGAAAGGAACATAGACGATCTGGTCGTTTTTGATTCCGACCATCACATTCCTCTGGCCCTCATTGAGCGCTTCGATGGAGGCGACCCCAAGACGGCTCGCGAGAATCCTGTCGTATGCGGTAGGAGTACCTCCGCGCTGCAGATGGCCGAGGATGGATACCCTTACATCGTATTCAGGATATTCCTTGCGCACACGCTCGGCATAATGCATCGCCCCGCCGTCCTTCTCGGATACGAGCACGATACTGCTGTTCTTGCTCTTGCGGATGCCGCGTCCGATGAAAGTCGCGAGCTGGTCGATGTCGGTGTTGTCCTCAGGGATGATGGCGGCCTCGGCACCTGAAGCGATGGCGCTGTTCTGTGTGAGGAAGCCGGCGTCACGTCCCATGACTTCGACGAAGAAGATACGGTCGTGGCTTGTCGCCGTGTCGCGGATCTTGTCCACGCACTGCATGATGGTGTTGAGGGCGGTGTCGTAGCCTATGGTCGAATCCGTACCGTAGAGGTCGTTGTCAATCGTGCCCGGAAGGCCGATGATCGGGATGTCGTATTCGCTGGCGAAAATCTGGGCGCCGGCAAGCGAACCGTTGCCGCCTATGATGACGAGGGCGTCGATACCGAACTTCTCCACATTCTCGTGGGCCTTCTTCCTTCCCTCGGGGGTGCGGAACTCGTTGCTCCGTGCAGTCTTGAGGATGGTGCCTCCGCGCTGTATGGTGTTGCTGACGCTCTCGGTGCTGAGCTCCTTTATGTTGCCCATTATCAAGCCTTCATAGCCCCGGTAAATGCCGTAGACTTTCCAGCCCTCAAAGATGGCGGCTCTGGTGACCGCCCTGACGCAAGCGTTCATGCCCGGGGCGTCGCCTCCGGAGGTGAGAACTCCTATGGATCCGATATTCATGTAAAAATCAAATTTCGGACGCAAAGATATGAAAATTCTTGCTAACTTAGCAAGGTCATGAAAAAGTATGTTTCATTTGCGGCGGCAGCCTTTGCCGCCCTTTGTCTCGCCTCCTGTGGACAGAACGGTGAGACCGTCACAAAGAATGATGCTCAGAACCCTGTAATCGAGGCCATCATGAGCCGTCGTTCCATCCGTAAATACAAAGACACTCCTGTCGAGAGGGAGAAGCTCCAGCTCATTGCCGAGTGCGGTGTCAACGCCCCTAACGGCATGAACGCCCAGAGATGGGAATTGCGTATCGTTGACAACGCCGAGACAATTGCCGACATCTCCAAGGATTACAAGGAGGCCAACCCGGATCTTGCCAAGCGTGACCCTAACTTCAAGAACATGTTCCGCAACGCTCCAGCTGTCATCTGCATCGCCATCCCTGAAGGTGACAACGGAATTGACGCCGGACTCATGGGAGAGAACATCATACTCGCCGCCCAGTCTCTCGGCCTTGGCACCGTCTGCCTCGGCGGACCTGTAAATTATCTCAAGAACAGCGACCCCGGCAAGGCGTTCATCGCCAGCCTCGGATTCAGCGAAGGCTACTCTCTCCTTTATATGATAGGAGTAGGCTATCCTGATGAGGCTCCTGCCGCCAAGCCGAGGGATCTTGGAAAAATCAGGTTCGTAGATTAAATGATTACAAACGCGCAGATAAAGCATATCCGCTCGCTTCACGAGAAGAAATTCCGTGAGGCGGGCGGTGAGTTTATAGTGGAGGGAGAGAAGATGGTGAGGGAAGCCCTTCAGTCCGGACTTCAGCTTGCGGGTATTTGGCGTCTGGAGGACATCGGGGAGAATGCCATGTCCCGCATAAGCCAGCTTTCCAGCCCCTCCCCCGTGCTTGCTGTCCTTAAGATTCCCCGGCAGGACAACTTGCCGCAGACACTACAAAGAGGGCTTTATCTCGCGCTTGATTCTGTACGTGATCCGGGCAATCTCGGCACCATCATCCGCATCGCTGACTGGTTCGGGGTGGGGACGGTGTTCGCTTCTCGGGACTGCGTAGATACATACAATCCGAAGGTGGTACAGGCTTCGATGGGGTCTGTGTTCAGGGTCAAGGTCATGACTGCGGATATTCCGGAGCTGTGCCGGAGGTTCAGGGAAGATGGGATGGAAGTCTACGGCACTGTGCTTGACGGTGTGGACATATATAAGGAAAATATTGTCCCTGAAGGACTTGTGGTAATGGGAAACGAGTCCGCAGGAATCAGTGCTGAAGTGCGCGGTCTGCTTACCCGCCGGCTTCTCATACCTTCTTTCGGGGAAAGCGGGGCCGAGTCCCTCAATGTCGCCGTGGCAACGGCCGTCACCCTGTCGGAATTCAGAAGGAGGTCGCTATGAGGAGACTCCCTCTGCTCATCATTATCGTCGCAGCCGTCTCATGCAGCACCACAAAGGGGCTTCCGGAAGGCCGCTATCTGCTTTCAGCCAGCAAGGTGACTGTCATCGGTGATGACGGGCCGCGTGTGTCGGAAATCTCGGCCTATGTGCGTCAGCAGCCCAGTCCGACGTTTCTTGGCTGGAATCCTTTCATCGGTATCTACAACTGGTCCGACGGCAGCGGCCGCGGACTGGACAGCTTCTGGGAGAAGATAGGGACGGCACCCGTGGTATTCGACCCTGTACAGATGCAGGCCTCTGCCGCATCGATGCGGACAAGGCTCACATACCTCGGGTATTATGACGCCAGGGTGACCCCGCAGGCGGAGATCATGGGGAAGAAGGCCTCGGTGCAATATGTGGTTGAGCCAGGGCGGCGGCACAGGATTGATAGTCTGGTCTTCGATGTTCCGGAAGGAGAGTTTGAAGAGGACTTCCGCCGTGACAGTTCATCCCTCGGAATACATGTCGGCGACCCTCTTTCCGAGAAGGCGCTGGAAGCCGAGACGGGCCGCGGCGCCGCATATTTCAGGAATCTCGGTTACTACAATTTCAACAAGAACCACTATTTCTTCGAGGCTGACACTCTCTCCGGGAGAACAGTACTCTATTACAGGATAAGGAATTACACCCGCAACGAAAGCCCGTCGAGTGCAGTGCTTCCGGTCAAGTACAGGATCGGCAAGGTGAACATTCACTACCCCTCATCGATCCATTTCCGCGAATCGATGCTGGAGGGCTTCAACACCATACGCCCGGGTGAACTTTATAGCGAGAAACTGGTGAACTCCACCTACTACCGTTTCTCGGGGCTCAACGTCTTCAACAGTGTGAACATAGAAATGACCCCTTCCGACAGCGCCCTGGTGGATTGCGACATACGTCTGAGCGGCTCCAATGTGTTCGGGTTCAAGGTCAACCTTGAAGCCTCCTCCAACTCTTCCGGCCTGCTCGGGACATCCCCTCAGTTGACATTTTTCCACAAGAACCTCTTCCATGGCGGGGAACTGCTGAACCTGGGATTCAGCGGCAACTGGCAGTTCAAGCCAGGGACGGATGTCCGTTCCACAGAATACGGTGCGTCCGCGTCCATAAGTTTCCCGAAGGCATTGGGCTACAGCAGCCGGTGGATAGAGAGGCATGACAACATACCGCGCACAGAGATCAAGGCCAGCTTCAACTACCAGAACCGCCCTGAATACCGCCGCAGCATCGCCGGACTCTCATACGGCTACACGGGGCAGTCGGGCAAGAACATTTTCTACCAGTTCTATCCGCTGCAGCTCAACCTGGTGAAGCTCTATGCGATAGGGGAAGAGTTCCAGGAGACGCTCAAGGGCAACCCATATCTTTGGGATTCGTTTGAGGATCAGATCGATGCGGGGGCAGGAGGAACTTTCTATTACACCACCAACTCTGACATCGTGCCAAAGACTCCATACCACTATGCCAGGGTGTCGGTGGATGTTGCGGGAAACCTCATTTCACTTTTCAGGGGGCGTTTGCCTCTCAATTCATTGAACCAGCGTACCCTGTTCGGGCTTCCGTACAACCAGTACGTCAAGTTGTCCCTGTCTTTGGGGAAGACTTTCCGCTTCGGCGGCAATGACAGCCGGGCGCTTGCCTTCAGGCTCGACGGGGGTGTAGGACGTGCATACGGCAACTCCATGGCGCTCCCTTTCGAGAAGCAGTTCTACTGCGGAGGGGCGAGCAGCATGCGCGGATGGCAGGTGAGGACCCTGGGTCCGGGGTTCAGCAAGATGGATTCTTTTTTCATCATCCCGAACCAGACCGGCGACATCAAGATCGAGGCCGACATGGAGTACCGTTTCCCGATGTTCTGGAAACTTGAGGGTGCGCTTTTCGCGGAGGTCGGCAATGTCTGGCAGCATGATGCTCTCGAAGAGCTGCGGCTGGAAAGTCTGGCTGCTGACTGGGGGCTTGGGGTGAGGCTGAACATGGATTTTATTCTCCTGCGTGTGGACATGGGCTTCAAATTGCACGATCCGTCCCGTGAGGCCGGGAGCCGGTGGGCAGGTCCTTCAAAATGGCTTCGGGATGACGGGTTCGCCATCCATTTCGGCGTAGGTTATCCATTCTGATTTTTCGATGAAACTTCTTATTTATCAGGCTCTTGTCCGTCTTTGGGGCAAATGCGGCTTCTCCTCATGGGACGAGGCGACTCTCAAGTATGTCAAATCCCTCGGCATGGACTGTCTCTGGCTTACGGGAATTCCGCGTCACGCCAGCGGCCAGCCGTTTGTGAAGGGAGTTCCCGGCTGTCCTTATTCCATAAGCAACTGGAAGGATGTCAATCCTTATCTTGCTGACTGTCAGCCGCGCCGGATGGAGGAGTTCGATGCCCTTGTCCGCAGGGTGCACGGGGCCGGTCTAAAGCTTCTTATCGATTACATACCGAACCATGTGGCGCGGGACTATCAGGGGCCGATTGTGCATTTCGACTATTGCGATGCAGATTGGACAGACACTCTCAAAAATGACTGGTCATCGCCGGATACGCGCGCGGAGATGCTGGACATACTGCGTTTCTGGCTGAGGCACGGAGTGGACGGATTCCGCTGCGACATGGTGGAACTCGTGCCGCCGGATGCCCTCGGTGAGCTGATTGCAGCGGTGAAGCGGGATTATCCAGGATCTTTGTTCGTGGCTGAGGTGTATGGCAAGGGCAATTACCGTAGGTATATTGAAGAGGTGGGTTTTGACCTGCTCTATGACAAATCGGGTCTTTATGACAGCCTCAGGGAGATCTGCGCGGGACGGTTGAGCGCCATGGCCATCACCTGGAACTGGCAGTTCCTTGGGGATCTTCAGCCGCGGATGCTCAATTTCCTTGAGAACCATGATGAGCAGCGGGTGGCGTCGGAGTTTTTCCTGGGCGAGGCGTCCCGTGCTTATGCAGCTCTGGCCGTGTCCCTGCTATTCAATGACGCTTCGTTCATGCTGTATTTCGGGCAGGAGGCCGGGGAGAGCGCCGCCGAGAGCGGCAACGGTCGCACATCCATCTTCGACATTACCCATCCTGCGACGCTTGGCCGTCTTTATCAGGCTGTCCATGGCACGGGACGCCTGCTTCCTTGCGAGTCCGCCGTGCTCGCGAGGTATCGGGAGATGCTGGGTTATGCTGTGATGCCGGTGTTTCGCAGCGGAAAGTCCTGGGATCTTTGCTACTGCAATCTGGATACACAGGGATTTGACCCGGACCGGCACTTTGTCTTCCTGCGCTTCGATGACTCCCAGGCCTGGCTTGTGTTCTGCAATTTTTCTTCTTCGCCTCTTCTAGGCCTGCGAATCAGCATCCCTTCCGAGTTGGAGGCCGTCTGCGGCTGCGGTTCTGTGGCCGTCGATGCTGTCGGGGCTTTCGATGCTGCTGTCATCAGGCTGCGCTGAGAGGTGGACGGACTTCTACTGGACTCCTGACTCATCCCGCCAAAGGTTGGGTATTTTCATCGCTTTTCACCCCAACCTCCGGACGGGTTCGCCGAGTTATTTGAAAATGGTCTTGAGTTCGTCTGTACCGATGCTGGAGTCCGGGTGGAAATCAGCGGAGTTCATGTAGGCGAGCAGGCTTCTTGTCAACTGCTGCACCTCAGGTTTGGTGGAGTTCTTCTCGCCGAGCAGGTCCATCGAGCATACCACAAGGTCGCCTCCTTCACAATGCGCCTCGAATATGTAGGCGAGCCTGCGGTTTTGTACGAAGTTGTCCACGGCCTCCACGATGGTGTCCGCTTCGGGGATGGCGTCGATATCCATGGCTTTGGAGCGCACGACGAGATTCCACCATTGCCAGTCGCTGTGCATCGCTGTAGGAAAGGCGGCGAGGGCGGGGTGTGATGGGTCGCAGAGGATGCCCATCGTGCCGGCTTCTTTCGGGAAGAAAACCGGACTCCAGAACACCGGAGGGAACTTGCCATCCGCGCCGTTGAGCTTTGACGGGTCAGCGGCAAGCAGCACCTTGCCTCCCTTGGAGAGGGCAGCGACAGCTTCGTCAAAGTTGCGGGCCAGCTTCACGTCCCCGAAATTAAGGGCGGAGGTCGGGTAAACCCAGACGCTCCAGCAGTTTTTCCACTCTGTCCTGTCTAACGATACTGTCAGTGTAAGTTCCGTTGCCTTGTCAATACCCTGCAGGGGGGCGCTTATGATCTCATCGAGCCTAGTGTTGCCGCCGGTCGGGATGTCGGCTCCCCGGATAAGGCCGGAGGCGAAGACGGAATCGCCGTCAGTAAGCTTCCAGCTGATGTCGGCATGCAGATCTGTGGGGCCGTAGTTGGCTATCTCGACAGGTGAGAAGAAAGTTTCGCTGCTGGTCCAGCAGGCCTTGCTGAAGCGGGCGAGGGGAGTCACAGGGGAGCATGCCCCGGCAAACCATTCGGGGGAGACAAGGCCTTTGCTGTCCCAGAACGCATCGACGAGCCCCACAAGAGCAGTGGACTGTCCGCTGAAGTCCTGAAGTCCAAGCATCTGGAATCCGGCAATCCCGGTGGTCCTAAGGGCTCTCTCCACTTCTTCCTTGTAAAGGATGGCCGCTAGCTTTCCCGATGCCTCCGTCCAGTCGGCCGCCTTGTCCAGCAGGCCCTTGTCCTGGAGGATATTCTTGATGCCCAGGAAGTTAAGCGGAAGCAGCGTGCCAGTGTATTTCTCGATCTCGGCCATATTGGGATAGACGCAGTACTGGCCTATCTCGTGCGACACAAGCGGGATGCCGATGTCTGCCGCGGCGGAGGAATAGTCACTGTTGAAGTCCGGCTCGCGTGAGCCTACAAATTTCTGTGCCCGGATCATGCCCAGCCAGGTCCTGGAACTTACCATATACTGGTCTTCAGGCTCCGGGTGACCCTTGTGTCCCTCTCCCATGGAATAGGAACTATTGGTGTAGACATGCCTCGAATCCTTCTCTTTCATGTAGGCGAGCAGGCTGTTGAGGAAGTCGTAGCCCTTGTCGAGTTCGTTGCCGCAAGCGAGCATGCAAAATGACGGATGGTTGCCGTAGTTTTCGACGATCCTGTCGTATTCACTCTTGAGGAACGCGTCCAGAGCTTCATCCCCGATGGATTTTGTCCAGTCGGGCAGCTCCACCTGGAGGTAGAAGCCCATACGGTCGGCGACGCGGAACGCCGCTTCGGGAGGACACCATGAATGGAAACGGATATGGTTCATGCCCCACTCCCGGCATACCTCGAACTCTTTCTCCCAGCCCGCTTCATCCATGGGAGGATTGCCGGTGAGCGGGAAGATGCAGCAGTCCAGGGTACCGCGCAGGAATATTCTGCGTCCGTTGACTTCGAAGCGGTCACCTTTGGCCTCGAAGTTGCGCAGACCGAAGGTGACGGTCTTTGAGGAGTTGCCGCAGCAGACCTCCACGGTATGCAGCACCGGGTTGAACTCATCCCAAAGTGCAGCATCGTCCCCTAGTCCGATAACCTGTTCCACTACAGTTCCGGCCGGGTCAGGCTTGATTTCCAGCTTGGCGGCGGATTGGCCGTCCATCTTGAATCTGACTTCGGCCTGCGAGGGCGCTTCAGCTGTGGCGGTGAGCCTTGCCACCACTTTGGCAGTCCTTGAGGCGGCGTCCGGGTAGACATCGACATGCGCCACCTCGACCCTCTCAAGAGCCCGGAGGGAAATCTCCCCGATGATGCCGTTCCAGATGACCTGGGTGTCGTTGGTGTAGGCGTGAGCAAGGTCGTTCCACGATATGTCGTAGCGCTTGCGGTTGTCTATCATGATGCGTATGGAATGTTCACCCTCCGGAAGTGGACCGATTGTGTAGCGGTGCGGTGTGGTGAGGCTCTCCCCAGCTCCCGGAAGCGGCTTTCCGTCCACCCATACGCGGCTTTGCCAGATCACTCTTTCAAGGGTGAGGACAAGGGGTTTCCCTGCCATCGAGGCCGGGATGGAGAATGTCCGCTCGTAGTATGCAGCTCCCAGAAAGGAGTGCTTTCTTGTTAGGCGGTTGATCTGCGGAGATGTGATGGCCGGACCGAGGGTGTTCGGCGTGCCGAGTCCAGCCAGGTCTGTGGTTCCGGGCAGGGACATGTGCTGGAATGTCTTCAGGCTGTCAAGGCTGACCTGCCAGTCCCCGGACAGGTCGATTTTTGTCTCCGGTGTCGAGCAGGCAATTGAAGCCAGCGTCGCCAAGGTGAGCATCAAAAATTGGATGGGTTTCATAATCAAGGCTTTAAAATAAAAAACTCCGGTCGCATCTGTGGCCGGAGTCATATTGCTGCAAGGATGTTTTTATCCGATGAGGATGGATGCGATGAGGGCGAGGATGGCGTAGAACTCAGGAAGAGCGGCGTAGATCATCGTCTGGGTCATCACATTGTGGCCCTGGCTGGTGCCGACGATGCCGTTTGCGCAGACCTGGCCCTGACGGATGCCGGAGACGAGGCAGACCACACCGACACTGATGCCGACGCTGAAGTACAGAAGCCCGTTGCTGGCGAAGTCCTTGCCGAGCCAGAGCACGAAAGCGAGGAAGCCGTAAAGACCCTGTGTAGCTGGGATGGCGGAGAGAATCATGTATGTGGATGACTTCTCCGGCATCTTTTTGAGCGCCCCTTCAGCGGCGTTGCCCGCGATGGTCGTGCCGTAGGCTGATCCGATACAGGCCAGACAGAACATGAGTCCGAGACCGACGTAACCAAGAATTGTGTTAAGCATAATTGTTTGTGTTTTAATTTGTTTTATTATTTTCTTATCGGGTTGTAGGCCGCTCCCATGCCCTCGTATCCGGAGTTCTTGAAGAATTCCACGAAGTTGAGTCGCAGCGGGTGCACGAAAGCGCCCAGACAGCTCATGGCAAGGTTGAGCGCGTGGCCTACTATAAGTATAAGTATGAAAGGAATCCACTGCCAGGTCGGGTCGGATCCCTTGACCATCTCGGCGAGAAGGTTGAAAGTCTGGCCCAGCATGCTTCCGGAGAGTCCGAGAGCATAGAGACGGACGTAGCTGAGCACATCGCTCATCAGGCCGGAAGCCATGCTGTAGGTGTCCCAAAGGCCGCTTCCTATGTTGAGCAGAGGGTTGCGTCCCCAGCGGTTGAAGACGAATATGCCGAGCGCGGAGACGGCGGCGATGCCTATGAGAACGAACTTCATCACTGTCTCGGGGAGAATGCCGGCGGCGCCGAAGGTGATGCCGATGACCCCGCCTACAATGAGGAGAGTCCAGCCGAGAGTCCCAAGGCTATGCCTGAAGCCGGCCCGTTTGACGGCCCATACAGCTTTGGTAATCATCGCCAGGCATATATGTACCACGCCTATCACAAGTGAGAGTGCCATCTGCTTGGAGTAGGAGTTGCCTCCGAACTGGATGTCTCCAGTGATCATGCACTTCTTCATCCACTCTGGCACCCAGCTCTGGTCCGGCAGGCTGACTCCAAACAGGCCTCCCATGAAGAATCCCACAACCACGGTACCCACGCCGAGAGTCACTATCAGACTCCACATCTTGCCCAGGCCTCCGCTTTTGCCGCGCAGGGCAAGGCCGATGAGGATGAGCAGCAGTCCATAGCCCATGTCTCCCATGCAGATCGAGAAGAAGAGCAGGAAGAAGATGCTCAAGAACACTGTCGGGTCGAACTCATCGTAGACTGGCATGCCGTACATCGCGGTCAGCGGCTCGAACTGGCGTACAAACCAGTTGTTCTTGAGTTTTATAGGAGGGTTGTCGGCAGCCTTGGCGGGTTCCGCCTCCCAGTAGATGTCCATCTGGTCAAATGCGGCCTTGAGTCTGGCATCGTCTTCAGAGGGAGCGAAGCCCTCAAAGACGAGCAGGCTGTTCTCCGCAGCGCTTTTGCCTGTGATGCCTGCAAGATAGAGGGTCAGGTCTGCGTATAGGCTGTGGATTTTAGCTTCAAGGGCCGGGATTTCGGCGCGGCGCTTCTCAAGGCCCGAGCGGTAGTTGGAGATCTTGGCGTCGAGTCTTTCGAGGTCGTAGCGGACTTCGGCCTCGGTTTTGTCCGGGGTGGGAAGCTCCTTGACAGGGAAGTCCGTGCTGTCCCCGACGATGACGAACCAGATGCTGCCGTCTTGCTCCGCAACCTTCTGCAGGGCATACTGCTGCTCCCACCGGGGGGCGAACTGCTTCTTTGGCACGCGGTAGAACTTCGCCCCGAGAGCGGCGAGCTTCTCCCTGTCATAGTCTCCCCAGACGCTGACCTGTTCAAGCTTGCGCACGAGCGAGAGCCTGTCGCCCTGAAGTTCAACAAGATGGGCGTCAGAACCGGCCGAGATGCATTTGATAAGGTCGCGTGTCGCGTCGATGTCGGCCACAATCCGTCCGGAGACATCGTCCACCGGTTTTTGCGAGCGGCTTATGTCCACCACTCCCAATTCCTGGAGCCTGTCCAGGAATTCGTCCTTATCCCCGCTGAGGAGGATGAAGGAGTATTTGGTCATTGAAGTGATCATTGTTCTGCCTCCTCCTCTTCTTCGTGGCGGGTCTTGACTATCTTGGAAGCCGCCTTGGAGAGGTTCTCCTCGTCTTCCATGTATCTCTTTATCTTGCGGATGGCTTCCTGATAGCCCGGGATCTGCACTTTTTCGTAAAGATTGACCTTCTGGGTGGTCTTCTTGCGGTTGAACTCGAGGATCTGTCTCTTCTGCTCGAACACCTCAGATTCTATACCGATACGGGTCAGGTCCTGTAGAATCCGGATGCCGTCTGCGAACCAGGCCGGCTTGACGAAGGCGTTGAACGGGAGAATCTCGTAATGGATTTCATCGAGTTGCGGAGTCCTGACTCCGGCCACCTTGACGGTACGCAGATCCACATCCGTGATGCGTATAAGGCCGGGTTCGAACTCGTTCCACAGGGCGGAGATGTCCTTGTAGCCGGAGAGGGCCTTCTCAAGTTCCGCCTCAAGTCTGCGTGACTCGTTTTTGGCGGACTGCACGGCAGTGCGCAGGGCCGACTCCTTGTTCTTGAGGGTCGGGAGAGCGTTCTGGCGTACCTTGAGCTGCTTGCCCAGATTCGTCAGCGAAGTCTTGTTGTATTGGAATTTGATGGCCACAGTATGTTAACTCTTCCAGTATTTGTCTATCAATGACTGCCTTATGCCTGTCTCGGCAGGGGAGAAGTACTTGGCGAATATCTCCCATGCGGTGTCGAGCATCTGCTCCACGGTGATGTTGACATCTATCGAGAGCAGACGGGTGGCGTATTCCTTGGCGTAGTCCAGGCAGCGCAGGTCGTAGTCGGAGAGGTCGAAGCCGTTCTCGAGCTTTGTCTTGGCGTTCTGGGCATCGGCGTACAGGCGTACGCCGGCGTTCATGACCTGGGAGTGGTCCTCGCGTGTCTTCTTTCCCTGGACAAGCTGTTTGAGACGGCTCAGCGAGCGGAACGGATCCACTATGACCTTGCCCGAATCGGAGTCCGCGCGCAGGAAGAGCTGGCCCTCGGTGATGTATCCGGTGTTGTCAGGGATGGCGTGTGTGATGTCCCCGTCGTTGAGGGTGGTCACGGCTATGATGGTGATCGAGCCGCCCGACGGGAGCTGTACTGCCTTTTCGTAGATCTTGGCGAGGTCCGAGTAGAGCGAACCGGGCATTGAATCCTTGGAAGGGATCTGGTCCATACGGTTGGACACGATGGACAGGGCATCGGCATAGAGGGTCATGTCGGTGAGGAGCACGAGCACTTTCTCGTTCTTGTCTACGGCGAAGTACTCGGCGGCGGCGAGGGCCATGTCAGGGATGAGGAGCCGCTCCACTGGGGGATCTTCAGTAGTGTTGACAAAGGACACTATCCTGTCCAGAGCGCCTGCTGACTCGAATTCGTGGCGGAAGAAGAGGTAGTCGTCGTTGGACAGGCCCATGCCTCCGAGGATGATCTTGTCCACGTCAGCCCTCATCGCCACGTCCGCCATCACCTTGTTGTACGGCTGGTCCGGGTCGGCGAAGAACGGGATCTTCTGGCCTGAGACGAGGGTGTTGTTGAGGTCGATGCCGGCGATGCCGGTAGGGATGAGCTCCGACGGCTGCCGGCGCTTGTAGGGGTTGACGGATGGGCCGCCGATCTCGCGGACTTCACCCTCCACCTCGGGGCCGCCGTCGAGAGGCCTGCCGTAGGCGTTGAAGAAACGTCCGGAGAGCTGCTCGCTGACTTTCAGGGTCGGAGGGGCTCCGAGGAATGAGACTTCGGCATCAGTGGGGATTCCCTCAGTACCGGAGAACACCTGCAGGGTGACCGTGTCTCCCTTGGTCTTGACCACCTGGGCGAGCCGTCCGTCCACGGTGGCCAGTTCATCGTTGCCGACCCCGTCGGCCTTTAGGGACACGGTGGCCTTGGTGATTGCGCTCAGGCGCGTGTATGTGCGTTGGTATGCTTTGACTGCCATGTTATGAGAGATGTTTAGCCAGCTGCTGCTGATATTCCTTGAACTTGTCGCCCTGATATTCGGAGTAGTTCATCTGCTTGAGGATGTTGATGAGCTGCTTGAAGAATGTGCGGCATGTCTCGAAGTTGTCGAAGTTGAAGGTACGCTCACAGATGCCGAGAATCAGGTCCAGCATATATTTCTGCCTGTCCATTGAGGACACCGCATCGATGGCGTCGAACGCGTCCTGCTGGAGGAAAGCGAAGTCGATGAGCTCCGACTTCCAGAAAGACTCGTGGTAACTCATCGGCACTCCATCGTCTCCCAGGATGTTAATCTGGTCGGCCATCTCCTTGCCGCGCCTTACTATATTCTTGGCTTTGAGCACCTTGTCTACCCAGCCTTTCTCGATCTTGGAGTCGAGGTATGAGATGATTTCAGGATATTCGAGATACTTGGAGTAGGATTCGATAGGGTTGACGGCAGGGTAGCGCTTCTGGTCGGCGCGGCTCTGCTCCAGGGCGTAGAAGCATCGGGCCGCCTTCTTGGTGGATTCTGTCACAGGCTCCTTGAGGTTGCCTCCGGCAGGTGAGACCGTGCCGATGAATGTGATCGCCCCGGTCTTCCCGTTCACCAGACGTACCATGCCGGCACGGGCGTAGAAGTTGGAGATGATGGCCGAGAGGTCAACAGGGAACGCATCCGCGCCCGGGAGCTCCTCCATACGGTTGGACATCTCCCTGAGGGCCTGGGCCCAACGTGAGGTGGAGTCTGCCAGGAGCAGGCAGCGCAGCCCCATGGCTCGGTAATACTCACAGATGGTCATGGCCGTGTAGACGGATGCCTCGCGTGCGGCCACAGGCATGTTGGAAGTGTTGCAGATGATGGTGGTGCGCTCCATGAGCTTGCGCCCCGTGTGCGGGTCGATGAGTTCAGGGAACTCGGTGAAAATCTCAACGACCTCGTTGGCACGTTCTCCGCAGGCCGCCATCACTATCACATCGGCTTCGCCCTGCTTGGCTATGGCGTGCTGGAGCACGGTCTTTCCGCAGCCGAACGGTCCAGGGATGAAGCCCGTGCCGCCTTCCGCGATGGGGTTGAAACTGTCAATCACGCGCACTCCGGTCTCCATGATCTTTTCCGGGCGCGGCTTTTCGCGGTAAGCCTTGACAGCCACCTTGACAGGCCACTTCTGTGTCATGGTCACATCCACGTCCCCGTCAGGGCCTGTGAGCGTGGCGATCACCGTATCGACATTGTACTGCCCGGCAGGGGCTACCGACTTGACGGTGAAATCTCCTTTGAAGTTGAACGGCACCATTATCTTGTGGGGCAGCCATCCTTCCTTGACTTCGCCGAGCCAGTCGGCGGCTGAAACCTTGTCGCCAGGCTTGGCGAGGGGAGTGAAGTCCCAGAGCTTCTTGCGGTCCAGAGGGTCGGTGTATTCTCCTCGCTTGAGGAAGACTCCGGTCATGGTGGTGAGGTCGTTCTGCAGACCATCGTAGACGCTGGACAGGAGTCCGGGCCCGAGGGTCGCCTCAAGCATCCTGCCGAGGAACTCGACCTTGTCGCCGTTCTTGAGGCCTCGGGTGCTCTCGAAGACCTGCACGGAAGCCTTGTCTCCGTTGACCTTGATGACCTCGGCCAGGAGCTGGGTCCCTCCGAGGTCGATGTGGCAGAGCTCATTTTCCGCCACCGGTCCGTCGACGCTCACCGTCACGAGGTTGGAGACGATGCCTGTCACCTTTCCTGTAGTATTCATTGTATCTGTGTGTTTTTCTTGTTGTCGTATGTTGAGCGTATCTCCTGTACGAGTTTGCGGAAATATTTCTGCCCCGTCTCCGGGTCGAGCCTTTCCCAGCGTTCCACCACCTTCAGCTTGGCGACGAAGGCTAGGATGAGATCCAGATCGAAGAGCGACCAGAGGGCCAGTTCGTCCGCCTTGCGCCACATCAGGTCGTCAAGCCCCCTCTCTCTGTGGAGAATGCTGCCGCAGTCAAGTACGGTCTGGACTTCCTGCCTGAGCAGCTCTTCATCTTCCAATCCGCTGTCGATCCTGATGATGTCAGTCCCTTCCGGGCGGCCGACGGTGGAGTTGACCCAGTTGACTTTTGTGTTTCGGACCATGAGGTCGTAGGTGAAGAACCCGCGGACGAAACGGTTGCGGTGCTTCAGTGCTGCGAGGTAGAAGTCCGGCCCGAGGCTTTCCTCGTCATATCCGGAGAGGAAAAAATCCAGGATGGAGTTGTCCCGTCCGGAGAGCTGTGAGCGTATCTCCTCCAGAACGGCGGCGGTGTCTATGTGCCACGCTTTCGGTGAACCGCTCTGCAGAAGGGGCAGGCCCGCTATGATGTACTCGTAGTTATTCATCCTGTCCGAAGAGAATCTTCCTTGTCACAGGGCGGATGTAACCGGAGATGAGTTCGCGGAAAGTCTCGTCGCTCAGACTGACATACCAGCTGCCACCCTTGGGGCCGATGGTGAAGCCTCCGGCAAGTTTCTTGGAGAATTGCGCCTGTACGCCCTTGCCGAGGGTTTCCTGCAGGCTGTCCTTGACCCACGGCTCCAGCTCAGACTGCATGGTGGCGGGGAGGACGAGGGAAAGATCGCAGCTTTCCTCGGCATTGAACTTGTCGGCCACGGCGCTGATGATCTTCTTGATGAACTCCGGATCGGTGAGGGCATCGCCGACCTTGCTGTTGACCAGAGAGCCGACCAGAAGGTCCTCAATGCTCTTCTTGGCTGTCTGGAGGCTCTGAGAGGCGGCCATCCTGATGTCGGATTCGGCCTTGGCCTTGAGCGACGCGGCGTCCTTTTCTGCCGCCGCTACTATGGATGCTGCCTCGGCGCGGGCCCCGGCCACTATCTCGTCGGCTTGCTTATGTGCCTTGGCAAGAAGAAGTTCTCCCTCCTCCTTGCCTTTCGACAGTCCCTCGTTGTAGAGCTTGTCGGTAAGTTCCTGTAGTTTGTTGGACATATAGAGTTTGTTATTAGTCAAAAAGTGCCTGGCCGCGAGTTGCGGTCAGGCACAAATATACGCAAAAATAAAGTCAAATTCAATATGTAAGGCGGCCCTGTGTCACGGCATGTACAGGTATTGCTATCCGAGGAATCCGAGCAGAATACCGGCAGCCACAGCGGAACCGATCACACCGGCCACATTAGGGGCCATGGCATGGGTGAGCAGGTGGTTGGACGGGTCAGCTTCGAGGCCTACGGTCTCGGAGACGCGGGCCGCATCAGGCACTGCTGATACTCCGGCGTTGCCGATGAGCGGGTTGATCTTCTTGCCCTCCGGCAGGAAGAGGTTCATCAGCTTGGCGAAGCATACCCCGCCGAAGGTGGCGATGACAAAGGAGATGAGACCGAGTGCGAAAATCTTGACGGAATTGCCTGTCAGGAATACGTCAGCCTGAGTTGACGCACCTACGGTGACGCCGATAAGAGTGGTCACCACATCGATGAGCGGACCGCTTACGGTGGTGGCGAGCCTCTTGGTCACACCGCTCTCCTTGAGCAGGTTGCCGAAGAAGAGCATGCCGAGGAGCGGAAGTCCGGACGGGACGATGAACGCGGTGCAGATGAAGCCGATGATAGGGAAGATGATCTTCTCCTTCTGGCTTACTGTACGTGGTTTGCTCATCCTGATGAGACGCTCTTTCTTGGTGGTGAGCAGGAGCATTATCGGTTTCTGGATGACAGGCACAAGAGCCATGTATGAGTATGCCGACACTGCGATGGCTCCCATCAGCTCAGGAGCGAGCTTGGAGCTGAGGAATATGGCGGTAGGGCCGTCAGCACCGCCGATGATGCCGATGGCACCGGCTTCGTTAGGGGCGAAGCCCATGGTGAGAGCCAGTATGTAAGCTCCGAAGATACCCAACTGTGCCGCTGCTCCGATGAGGATCAGCTTCGGCTGCGAGATGAGGGCGGAGAAGTCGGTCATCGCTCCGATGCCGAGGAATATCAGCGGCGGATACCAGCCCTGACGCACACCCTGGTAGAGGATGTTGAGAACGGATCCTTCTTCGTATATGCTGACATTCATCCCCATCGGGAGAGGAATGTTGCCGATGATCATTCCGAAGCCGATCGGGACAAGCAGAAGCGGCTCCCATTTCTTGACGATGCCGAGTGTGATGAACACCAGGCCTATCAGGATCATCACCAGATGCTGCCAGGTGCAGTTGGCGAATCCTGTGAACTGCCAGAACTGCTGCAGGCTGTCTATGACGTTTTCCATCAGGCGATTGTCACGATTTTGGCATCCTCAAGCACGGAATCTCCCTTGGAGACATGGACTGCGGTCACAGTGCCGTCCACATCTGAGAGGATCTCGTTCTCCATCTTCATGGCCTCGATGACAGCAACCTTCTGGCCGCGCTTCACTGCCTGGCCTTCCTTGACGTCGACGCTGATGATTACGCCCGGGAGAGGGGAGACGATGTCCTTGCCGCCGGCTTTCGGAGCAGCGGCGGCCTGCGGTGCGGGAGAAGCTGCTGCCGGGGCCGCTGTCTGGACAGGGACTGCCTGCACTGCGGGGGCTCCGCCTTCAATCTCCACATTGTAGGTGACACCGTTGACTGTGACGCTGGCGTTGTTGCCTTCCACGCCGGCTACGGCTACATTATATTCTTTGCCGTTGATCTTGAACTTGTATTCTTTCATTTCCTTATTTGTTTTCTGAAGTTGAACTGAGCCCCGTCCCATGCAGAGGCGGGATTGTGCTTGATTGTTATGACGCCGCTCTCCACATCGTGGATGCTGTCTCCCAGATACAGGCAGAGGGCTGCCACTGCCGCTATCTCATCGTCCGAACTGCATTCGGCCTGGAGAGCGAGCGCGATGGCTGCGGCCACTTCGGAATCAGGGGAGGCTTTCGTGGCTTTCGGCGCACGCTTGAAGGATATCTTCCCGGAGAAGATGGCTCCCGAGAGACTGTAGATGAAGTACAGGATGACAAGGGCCAGAAATACCACCGCCACGCTGATGAGCGTTAGCGTCCATCCGTGCGGGTCGGTCTGGGCCATCCTGTCCGAACCCGCGGTGAGGAGACTAAAGAGGCAGGTTGTCATGTTTCTTTGCTGGCATTTCCTGATGCTTGCCGTCGAGCACCTCAAGTGCGCGGATAACGCGGAATCTTGTGTTGCGCGGCTCGATTACATCCTCGATGTATCCCTTCTGCGCGGCCTGATATGGGTTGCAGAAAAGATCGTTGTATTCTTTCTTCTTCTCTTCGGCGAGTGCGGCCTGCTTCTGAGGGTCGGTCTCGGCCTTGAGTTCCTTGCCGTAGATGATGCCCACAGCACCTTCAGCTCCCATCACGGCGTAGTTTGCAGACGGCCATGCGTAGTTGATGTCACCGCGCAGCTGCTTGCAGCTCATTACAATGTGTGCTCCGCCGTAGCTCTTGCGGAGTGTCACGGTGACCTTAGGCACGGTGGCCTCACCGTAGGCGTAGAGGAGCTTGGCGCCGTTGGTGATGATCGCGCCGTACTCCTGCTGCGTGCCGCAGAGGAATCCCGGGACATCGACCAAGGTCACGAGAGGGATGTTGAACGCGTCGCAGAAACGGACGAAACGTGCCGCCTTGCGTGACGCGTTGATGTCAAGCACACCCGCGAGCACACGCGGCTGGTTGGCCACTATGCCGATGCTCCGTCCGCCCATGTGGGCGAAGCCTGTGATGATGTTCTTGGCGAAGTCCTTGTGAACCTCGAAGAAGTCGCCGTCGTCAGCAATGCTGCTGATTACGCCGTACATGTCGTATGCCTTGTTGGGGTTGTCAGGTATTATGCTGTTGAGCGCATCGTCCACCCTGCCTGCCGGATCGGAAGTCTGGCGCAGCGGTGCCTTTTCCATGTTGTTCTGAGGTATGAACGAAAGCAGGCGGCGTATATTGGCGATGCCCTCGTCCTCGGATGCTGCGCAGAAGTGTGCCACTCCTGACTTGGATGCGTGCACTGATGCCCCTCCGAGCTGCTCCTGATCCACGGTCTCTCCGGTGACTGACTTCACTACGGAGGGGCCTGTGAGGAACATATATGAGGTGTTCTCGACCATCAGGGTGAAATCCGTCAGGGCTGGGGAGTATACCGCTCCGCCCGCGCAAGGGCCGAATATTCCGCTGATCTGGGGAACCACGCCGCTTGCGAGGATGTTCCTCTCGAAAATCTCACCGTAGCCTGCGAGCGCGTCGATGCCCTCCTGGATGCGGGCTCCGCCGGAGTCGTTGAGCCCTATGATCGGGGCGCCGACCTTGACGGCCATGTCCATGACCTTGCAGATCTTCTCCGACATCGTCTTGGAGAGCGAGCCTCCGTTGACGGTGAAGTCCTGGGCGAAGACGAAGACGAGCCTGCCGTCTATGGTGCCTTGTCCCGTTACGACCCCGTCACCGTCGATGTGCGAGGCCTCCATGCCGAAATCCGTGCAGCGATGGTGCACAAACATGTCGAACTCCTCGAAACTGCCAGGATCGAGAAGTCTGGCGATCCTTTCTCTCGCCGTGAGCTTGCCCTTGGCGTGCTGTGCGTCAATGCGCTTCTGCCCTCCTCCGAGAGCGGCCGAGGCGCGTCTTTCGACGAGCTCTGCGATTTTCTCTTCTTGTATGCTCATATTGATGATGATATTCTAAACGCCCGCTTTTCTCTTGCGAGTGCGCGGGCGCAAAGATACTTATTATTTTTGAAACCGCGACAGGGCGCGGGGCAAGTTATTGCTGCTGGTGTGCCGGTCTCAGAAGGTCGAGAACGGTCTTCACCGGATTGAATGTCTCAAGCGGCACTTCGACGAAAAGGGTGTTCCAGTCGGACATGGATCCGTTCCACAGGCCCGGCAGTTCAAGGGCCTTGAGCTCGCGTCCGTGCCAGCTCTTGCGGCTGATGAGTCCGGTCTCTTCGTCCACATGGGCTGTGAGGTCGAAGTGACGGCCCTCGTGGTTCTCCAGACAGCAGACTATGTCCACTGGATTAAAGTGTGTGGAGCCTTTGAGAAGTTCGGCTGAACGGGGATCGTCGGGGTTGATCTGGGCAGCCTCGAGTATCTGTAAGGATGTCGCCCCGTCGCTGCCGCGGATGATGAACGGGCCGCCGCCGGGTTCCCCCTGGTTGCGCACCATGCCGCACACCCTTATGGGACGGTCGAGTTTTGCGCGGAGGGCCTGTGCTCTGTCGCGGCAGTCCTTGGCTTCCGGCAGCTCAATGCACAGGGTGTCGCGCAGGAAGACTTCGATCTCATTGCAGAGGTCCTGGCACTCCGGGGTCGCATACGGGTCGTCGAGGTTGATGTTGTATCCGGGGATATATGCCAAGTCGGACATCTCCTTGCGCATCTGTGTCATCTGGTCGAGGGCGAAGATGTAGCCGCGTATGGTGTCGCGCAGCTGCAGGGCGCGCCCCATGAGCACTTTTTTCCAGCGGTATGTCACGGGCTGCAGCCTCTCCACGCAGACGTTGTCTATGTTCTTGATGGACACGAGCTCGGCCTTGAGGGCGTTGAGATTGTGGATGAGGGCCCCGTGCCCTGCCGGACGTGTGAGGACGGTGCCGTCTTCCTTGAGGAACGGACGGTTGTCCATGTCCACGGCTATGGTGTCAGTGGCCTTGTCCTGGTATGTGAAGGTGATGTTGTACCTGACCCCGTAGCGTTCTTCATAAGCCGCCTGGATCCCCTCCAGCACCTCGCGGAACAGGGGTTCGTGCTCCGGCGTGATGGTGACCGTGAGGTTGACGCTGCCGTCAGGGTTGCGCATATATGCCTGGCCCTCGACGAGGTGTTCTGCCAGGGCGGTGCGGACTTCGTCAGGGTAGCGGTGGAACTTGAGTACCCCTTTCGGCTTGCTGCCGTAGTCCAGACCTTCCGCCGTCAGCAGCCTGTGCGCTGTCCTGACAGGGTCAAACGGGGCTGTCCCGAAGACGGCCGGGTCGTAGAATGCGAATTTTTCGAGCTTGTCGCTCAGGCGGCGCACCGCCTCGTTGGGCTCGTCCATCCCGGCGAAGATGTCCTTGAACATCCGGGATGCCGCCCCTGATGCCGGCACGAATTTGCACCTGCCGTCCGTCTGTGCGGAGTCCGCGTAGGCGGCCGCTTCCCGGGACGCTTCTTCGTCCAGAACCTCGATCCCGCGGGACGGGGTCGCGGGCGAGATGATGTCAAGCCAAGGGAAACCCTTGCGGAAACGCTCGATCTGAGCATCGATACTGGTCTTGTCCATAATGCGTTATTAGTTAGAGGTAAAATTCACGTCTGTAGCTGTAATTCGTCCGGAGCTCCACGAACTTGGTCGGGTTCATGCGGAACATGAAGTCATCTGTGAAGATGGGGTAGTTGTACTGGATCATGGCGGCTATCTGGCCCTGGGACTTGTCCAGGACGTTGAGTTTGACGGCCTGGTATTCCATGATGTCGGTTTGCGGGAAGAACTCGTAGAGGTCGCTGATCCCGAGGAACCTGGCTGTGGAGCGGACTGCCATGGAGGTGCCTATCTGCTTGCCCTGCAGGGAGTAGCCGGCGATGTGCGGGGTGGCTATGTCCACGCAGGCCATCAGGCTGGTGTTGATCCATGGTTCGTGGCTCCACGAGTCGATGGCCACAGGGCCGAGGCGGGGTATGGCGGCCATCAGGGCCTGCTCGTCCACGATGTCGCCCTGGGAGGTGTTGATAAAAAATGCGCCCGGTTTCATCTTGGCGAAGAAATCCGCTCCGGCCATGCCTTTGGTCTGCTCGGTGAGGGGCACGTGCATGGTCACTATGTCGGAGTTCTCCAGGAGATGGTCCAGGGAGCAGAACTGGGTGTACCACTCGACCTCTGCTTTCTGCGGGTCGTGCCTCAGAATCTTGAATCCGAGCGCCCTGCCCATGGACTCGACCCTCTGGCCGATGCTGCCCAGGCCTATTATGCCGATGGTGGCGCCTTCGAGGCTTATGCTCTTGCGCGCCGCCGCCCCGTAGAGGGCTGAGAAGACGTAGTCGGCTACGGCCCCGGCATTGCAGCCGCTGGCGTTTTTGAAGAAGATGCCGTTGCGCCGGCAGTAGTCTATGTCGATGTTGTCCGTGCCCACCGTCGTGGTGGCGATTATCTTGACGGCCGTGTCTTTGAGAAGGTTCTCGTCGCATCTGGTTCTGGTGCGGATGACCAGGGCGTCGGCATCCATGACATCGGCGTGGGAGATGAGGGGCCCTTCCATGTAGCGGACCTCGTCGGCGTAGGGCTCGAACACTCCTTCTATAAAGGGGATCTTGTTGTCTATGACGATTTTCATCACTTGATAATCAAATCTTTGACGTATCCGTCGGCTGGCTTCCCGCAGAACAGCTCGTTGTCGCGGACCAGAGTGTTGATCTTGTCGATGAGGGCCTTTTTCTGGAAAAGCAACTGGCTGCGGACCACCGAAGAACTTACTGTAATGTAGAGTTTGCCGTCCCGGAAGAATTTCTTGACGGTATACGGGCCGGCGCCCGAGGCGTCGTCCCATGCGGAGAAGACGAGGTGGGTGTTGAAGGCGCGGCTCATGGAGTTGCTCTGGAGGTAGATCTTTATGAGCTCCGAGAGCGGTGTGGGCTTCTGGCGGCGCAGTCTGTAGTCGGGCCTATTCATCAGTCCTTGTGAAGACGCCTCCTTCCGCCTTTATGTAAGCCCTGTCAGAGGTGACGGCGTCAACTATCCCGCGCGTGCGGACCTTGTCGGAGTCGGTGATGAAAATTTGGCCGAAACCTTTGTCCGCCACCATGCCGAGAAGGTTGCCGATACGGCCCGGGTCGAGCTTGTCGAAAAGGTCGTCGAGAAGCAGCATAGGCTCGGTGAGGCAGGACTGCCGCATCAGTTCGTATTGGGCGAACTTAAGGGCCACGATGAAAGACTTCTGCTGCCCCTGGGAGCCGCAGCGCCGGATGGGGTGGGAGTCCATCGTGAAAATGAAGTCGTCCCGCTGTATGCCGGCCGAGGTGAAATGCAGGGCCATGTCACGCTCGCGGCGGGCTCTGAGGATGTCCGCAAGGCTGCCGCCGTCCATGTCCGTGCGGTATTCTATGGAGACGTCTTCCCGGCCGCCGGATATCTCGCCGTAATATCTGCGCACCACCGGTACGAGGTCGTGGCAGAAGCCTCTCCTGCGTGCGGCGACGGGTTCCGCAAGCGACGAGAGCCTCCCGTCGAAAGCGTCCAGCAGGTCGGGGTCGGCGATGCCGTCCTTGAGCAGGCGGTTGCGCTGGAGAAGCAGGCGGTTGTACTGCTGCAGGGCTGAAAGGTATTCCCTGTCCATCTGCGAGAGGACCGAGTTGACAAAGCGGCGCCTCTCGTCCCCGGACTCGCTGACAAGGGAGATGTCCGCGGGTGATACCATCACTATGGGCAGGACTCCGATGTGTTCCGAGATGCGTCCGTATGGCTTGTCATCGCGGCGCAGCTTCTTCTCTCCCCCTTCACAGACCTGGATGCTGAAGCGTGATTTGAGCCCTTCCCGCATGGTGTACATTCCCGAGATTGCGAACGAGGAGCAGCCGTGGCGGAAATTGAACCTGTCCGAGGCGGCGAACGCGCTCTTCGTCATGGAGAGATACCATATCGCGTCGAGCAGGTTGGTCTTGCCCTCGCCGTTGCCGCCGCTGATGCAGTTGACGTTGGGTGAGAACTCGATTTCCTGCAGGCGGATGTTGCGGAAATCCTGTATGACTGTCTTGTCCAGAGTAGGCATATACCTGCAAAGGTAGTGATTTATTCTTTGAATGTTGAAGTATTTTTCATAACTTCGCGGGCTGAAATGTCGAAACACGATAATTGAACTAATTTAAGATATGGCCAACACAAATGTCAAGGACAAGGAGGCGGTGATCGAGCAGAATCTCGAGAAGACCGTTTCTTCTACAGAGCAGTTTTATAATGATCACAAGAAGGTGATCTGGGGTGTGGTGACCGCAGTTGTGGTCGTCTTTCTCGGAGCCATCGCATGGAACAAGTTCGTCTACCAGCGCCAGTGCGCGGAGGCTATGGAGCAGGCCTTCCCGGCCGAGACCAGTTTCCGCAACGGGGAATATGAGCTTGCCCTCAACGGGGACGGCAACAATCTCGGTTTTGCCGACATAATCAAGAATTATGGCAACAAGGCGGGCAAGGCCATGCCTTTCTACGCCGGCGTGTGCGAGCTTCAGCTCGGCAACTTCGACTCGGCCCTCTCTTATCTCAAGAAGTATAAAGGCAAGGAGCCTATCCTCGCCGCCCGTGCCAAGGCTTGTGAAGGAGACGCCTATGTGGGACTCGGCAAATACAGTGAGGCGGTCGCTGCCTACAAGGCTGCTGTGGCCAAGGCGGACAATCTTTTCGCCGCTTCATACCTCGTCAAGGAAGGCCTCGCCCTCGAGGCTCTCGGTGACAAGGCCGGCGCACTCGCATGCTACAACAGCGTCCGTGACAATTATCCTCAGTCTCCGGAAAGCTACGAGATCAACAAATACATCGCACGAGTATCCGAATAGCAAAATATGGGAAGAGCGTTTGAATTCCGCAAGGAGAGAAAGATGAAGAGGTGGGGTCACATGGCCCGCACCTTCACGAAACTGGGCAAGGAAATCACTATTGCCGTCAAGCAGGGCGGCCCTGATGTCACCGGCAACCCTCGTCTGCGTGCCCTGATGGCAGAAGCCCGCAGCGAGCAGATGCCCAAGGAGAACATCGAGCGTGCGATCAAGAAGGCGACCGAGAGCAAGCAGGGCGACTTCAAGGAGATCGTCTACGAAGGCTATGGTCCTTATGGCATAGCGTATCTCGTGGAGGCCGCCACGGACAACAATACCCGTACTGTAGCCAATGTCCGGAGCTATTTCACAAAATGCGGCGGTTCATTGGGAACGTCAGGTTCCGTAAGTTTCATGTTCGACCACAAATGCGTTTTCCGCATCAAGGAGAAAGAGGGGATGGATCTTGAGGAGCTTGAACTTGAGATGATAGATTACGGCGTGGACGAGCTCTATGAGCAGGAAGAGGAAGACAAGGACGGCAACATCACCAAGGAGGTTGTCATCTACGGAGACTACTCCGCTTACGGACAGATCCAGAAATATATCGAGGACAACGGCTACGAGCTGATCTCCGGAGGATTTGAGCAGATCCCTAACGTGGAGCTCAAAGATGTGACACCGGAGCAGCGCGCGACCCTTGACAAACTTACCGGACTTCTTGAGGATGACGAGGACGTGACCAACGTCTACACGACCCTCAAACCGGCAGAAGAATGATTGCTTTTTTACATTAAGTAAAGTTTATTTTCAATCAGCCGCAGTGATGCGGCTGATTTTTTTGCAAGTTCGGAAATTTGCGTTATATTTGCAGTGTACTAATAAAGTAATACACAATAGATGATAAAAACACAGAATCTGGCATTCAGTTACGGCAAGAAGGAGGTCCTCAGGAATATCAGCCTGAGTCTTGAGCCAGGCAAGATATATGGCCTGCTCGGAGAGAACGGGGTGGGCAAGACGACGCTCTTGACCCTGCTGTGCGGCTTGAAAAAACCTGTGGCCGGCACTATCGATGCCGACGGTCACAATCCTTACAGGCGTGAGCCGTCGCTGCTCTCGGATCAGTATTTCCTGCCCGACGATGTGGCGCCGTCTTCTGACAAGGCGTTGGAGTGGGCCAGGTCAAGGGGATGTTTCTGGCCGCACTTCAGTCTGGATCTTTTCTCGGAGATACTGACAGTCTTTGAAGTGGACAAGGACCAGAAGTTAAGCACCATGTCCGCGGGCCAGCTCAAGAAGACCCATATATCTTTTGCGCTTGCTTGCTCCGTGAAATATCTGCTCATGGACGAGCCGACCAACGGGCTTGACATACCTTCCAAGGCCCAGTTCCGTTCCGCCATACTCAAGTACACTCCTGAAGATACCACCATAGTGATCTCCACCCATCAGGTGAGGGACCTTGAGAACGTGATAGACCCCATAATAATCCTTGACCGTCAGGATGTACTTCTGAACGCCTCTCTGGAGAAGATTTCAAACAAGTTGTTCTTTGACTACGGCAACTCCCTGCATCCTGAGAGCCTTTATTCTGAGCAGCTTCCGGGCGGATTCATCCAGGTTTATCCCAATGTGACAGGAGAGGACAGCAAGGTCAGCATCGAGGCGCTCTTCAATGCGGTACACAAAAACAAGGAACTGGTAAAATCGCTTTTTGAGAATGAATGACATATTTGACTTCGGCAGGTTCGGCAGATATTTCGCCTATGACCTGCGCAATGTGAAAAACAGTTTCGGCTGGTCGATGATCGTGCTGTCGCTGCTGCCGGCTATTGTATTTGTGATTTCCGAACTCTTTTCCTTGACAATCCACGGACGTTTCACTGATATGCCCGATCCGGTAAGGTATGTGTCGGTATATATAGGACTGTTTGTGGTGTGGCTCGTGGCTCCGTCCAAAATCTGGGGGAAGGTCACCGACAGGCGCTACGGCTCCGACTGGCTGATGCTTCCTGTATCAGGCTTCGAAAAGTGGCTCTCCATGATGCTCATCTGCATACTGGTGCTGCCTCTCTGCCTTGCGGCGGTGATCTTTGCCGGTGATACCGTGTGCACTCTTGTCTTCGGAGACACTTATGCGGGGAAGCTGATGCTCTCCGAACTCGGAACCCTCGGGGAACTCAATCATGATGAAGGAGTCCATTTTGATTTCTTCTCACTTGGCTATTTGACCTGGCTTTCCAATATCCTGATATTCACTCTCGGTGCTCTCTGTTTCAAAAAGGCCAAGGCTGCAAAGACCATCCTTGTATGCTTCGCCGTAGCTACGGTCTGCAGCCTGATATGCACCGCCATCATAGGGCAGGCGGCGTTTACATCTGACGATGTCGAATGGCTGTTCCGCGATCTTTCTCCGGAGCAGGTGATAGGCAGGCTCAATGTGATATTCAACATCGTATATTTCACGGTCATGGCGGCTGTGGTAGCTGCCTGCTACTTCAGGATCAAGACAATAAAGCATTAGAGATGGAATTTGACAGCAACAGGCCCATATATCTCCAAATAGCTGACAACATCTGTGAACGGGTGCTCTCGGGCGAACTGAAGCCCGCCGACCGCATCCCTTCAGTCAGGGAATGGGGAGCGAGGATAGGGGTCAACCCCAATACGGTGGTGCGATCATACGAAGTCCTCTCCGACAAGGGGGTCATCTTCAACCAGCGGGGGATAGGATTCTTCATCGCCTCCGACGCGGTGGACATCATCCGTCAGACGGAACGCCGGAAATTTATAGAACAGGAGCTTCCAGCCTTCCGCAACAGGGCGGAGCTGCTCGGAATACAATTGAAAGACTATATAAAATGAAAAGAACTTTTTCAGCGGGCGCGCTGCTCGTGGTGGCGGCCCTTTTCTGCACTTCGTGCAAGTTTGTCAGTTACAAGGGGGAAAATTTCAGCCGGGGCGGGGTTCTCGTGGCCACGGACAGCCTTGTCACCAGAAGCTTTGAGGTGGATGATTTCAAATCCCTGAGCGTGAACGTGCCGTGCGACATCCGCTTCACTCCTGGTCCGAAGAGCGTGAGCGTCCATGCCGCCGGCAATCTTGTGGACGCGCTCGCGTTTGAAGTGGACTCCACCGGTTGCCTTGGCATCTCGACTCCGGGATACCGCCAGATACTCAACGCCAGGACAGTGGTGTTCACAATAAGCGCCCCGACTCTTGAGGGCCTTACCATCAAAGGGGCTTCTGATGTGGAGTTGGAAGGAAACCTTGTCGCCGACTCGTTCATGATCGACATCAGCGGGGCCGGGGATGTGGAGGCTGACAGCATCAAGGCTTCGCAGGTGAGCGTCAATGTGCGAGGAGCGGGAGACATAGATATCGAAAATCTTGACTGCGACAGCCTGTCAGTCAACGTCAGCGGAGCCGGGGACTGCACATTCGCGGGACGTGCGGACAGTGCAGATATCGATGTACGCGGGGCCGGGGATGTTGACATCTCCGAGTTGAAGGTCCAAATCCTTTCCAAATCAGTCAAAGGTGCCGGGACTGTCAGGACCGAATAGCCGGACAGGTTATTTCAGCGGCCTGTGCCGGGCTTGGAGACTGGACTTTTCGTTCGCTCTGAGTCCGGCAAGGTCTTTTAGGGGGATGTATGCTTCAATGAACTTCTCCCAGATATAGTCTACAGCCACCTCTGACGGGTGAATCATGTCCTTGGCCCAGAAGCGGTAGTCCCTCAGGTCGTCCATCATCAGCTCGTATGCCGGGAAATACGATGCGTTGGCGGTCCCGGCTATGGCGGACTCTATGGCGATGTGCAGGGTCGATTTGGACAGGGTGTTGGCATGGGCCCCGTCGGAGAGATGTCTAATGGGGGAGACTGTGAAAATGAATTCTTTTTCCGGGTGCGCGCCCGTGATCCCTTTGAGAAGCGAAGCGCATTCTTGTACAGAGAGCATCTCCCTTTCAAATTCTTTGGAGGGCAGTTTCAGGCAATTGGACACGACCATCCCGTCGCGCAGCAGGGATCTCCAGACGAATGCGGTTCCGAGGGTGATGATGACCCTGTTGCTTCTCTCCCAGGCGGCACGGCTCTCAAGCAGTCTGGCGTTGGCGTTGGCCAGAAACTCCTCCTCGTTTTCCCTCGCGAATGAAGTATGGTGCTCGAAACTGCATACGAGCCCCGCACCGGCCCCCATCATGATGCAGTCTTGCTCCGAAAACGGTTCCCCGCAATCAAGCCTGTGTACGGCGGAAGCTATGGATGCGGGGTTGTAGAGGGTTCCGAACGGGTTGCGCAGCACCATGAAGCCGGCATCGCTGAGCTTCTCTCCGATGCTGTCCGAGAAGCAGCTTCCCAGCAGGGTCAGCCGGTCATCGAGGCTTATCACCGCGCCCGACGGCTGCAAGTTTATCTCTGTTCTGAATTTCATAAGCAACGGCAAATTTAGTATTTTTGCCCCGTTAAAATCTCATCTTATGAAACTTTGTCTCAAACGGATTCTCGCTTCTGCCATTGTACTCGCGGCCGCAGTCTGCGCCGCTGCGCAGGAGCGTACACTTCATATCGTTACCACCGGTGACGTGCACGGTTCCTGGTTTGACCGTCCTTATGTGGAGGGGCAGGCCTCCAGGACCAGCCTGATGTCGGTGAAGCACTATGTGGACAGCCTGCGCTCTGCCGCGGGTCCGGATAATCTCCTTCTGCTTGATGCCGGCGACTGTCTTCAGGGCGACAATGCCGCTTACTATTACAACTATGTCCGTACCGATGTTCCTCACCTTTTCCCGCGTCTTGTGGAGTATATGGGCTATGATGCCGTGGTTGTCGGCAACCACGACATCGAGACGGGCCATGCGGTCTATGACAGGGTGGCTTCGGAACTCGCTCAAGCGGGAATCCCGTGGCTCGGAGGCAACGCCCTGCGCACCGCAGACGGAAAGCCGTATTTCCCGATATGGAAGATTTTCGAGAGGGCCGGGATGAAGGTGGCCGTACTCGGTTTCACCAACCCCAACATGAAGGCCTGGCTTTCCGAGCCTCTGTGGAGGGGTATGGATTTCGTCTCGCTCATCCCTCTAGTACAGGAGGCTGTGGACGAGGTCCGGGCCACGCAGAAACCGGATGTCACGGTGGTGGCGGTGCACTCCGGTACCGGAACGGGGGACGGCTCGGCCCTTGAAAACCAGGGACTTGACCTTCTGAACTCGCTGAGCGGTGTGGACGTGCTCGTCTGCGCCCACGACCATAGACCTTATGTGGCGGAGAAAGACGGCTGTGTGCTTGTCAACGGTGGGGCACGTGCCGGCAATGTCGGGCATGTCACGGTAAGCCTCGGAGCCTCAAAGACAGTGCGCGGTGAGACTGTAAGGATGAACAAAACCCTGGTGGACACACTGATGCGGAAGGAGTTCGAAGCCGAGTTCGAGGAGGTCAAGGCTTTCACCAACCGCAAGGTCGGCCACATCTCGATGGAACTGCGCACCCGCGACGCCTACCGGGGAATGTCGGACTATATCAACCTTGTCCATACCGTGCAGATCGGCGTCCCGGAGGCGCAGATTTCTTTCGCGGCACCGCTCACATACGATGGCACCGTCAAGGCGGGGGACGTGATCTACAACGACATGTTCACCATCTACCCTTATGAGAACCAGCTTTTCGTTCTGAAACTTACCGGGGCCGAAATACGCAACTACCTCGAATACTCTTACGACACCTGGATACAGACCCCGGGGAGGCATGTGCTGAAGATAGTTGACAGCCCGGATGCGCGTACCGGCGCCAGGAAGTGGTCGTTCAGCGCCCGCCCGTACAACTTCGATTCAGCTGCCGGCCTTGTCTATACGGTGGACGTGACCAAGCCTTACGGCAAAAGGGTCAAGATAGCCTCACTTGCCGACGGCAGCACCTTCGACGAGAGCACCTGGTACAATGTGGCGATGACCTCGTACCGCGCCAACGGAGGTGGGAACATCCTCTTCAAGGGAGCCGGTCTGAGCAAGGAGGAGGCCGACAGCCGCGTGGTGGCCCGTTATCCGGAGATACGCGACATGGTATATGATTTCATCCGCTCCCACAAAGAAATTACTCCGGCACTTGTCGGCGACCCTTCCGTGACAGGAGAGTGGCACTTCGTACCGGAGAAAAAGGTGTCCAGACTGATGGACAATGATATGGAGCTTATTTTCGGAGACTTCTGAGCTTCTGCTGGAGCGTCCCGTCGACAGCCATCTTCATCATCTTGCGGCTCTGCTCGAACTGTTTGATCAATTTGTTGACATCCGCAAGAGTGGTTCCCGAGCCTTTGGCGATCCTTGAGCGCCTGGAGCCGTTGAGGCACTCCGGGTGCTCTTTTTCGTAAGGGGTCATGGACTGGATGATGGCCTCGGTGGACTTGAATGCATCGTCCGGGATGTCCACATCCTTGAGGGCCTTGTCCATCCCCGGGAGCATGCCCATGATGTCCTTCATGTTGCCCATCTTCTGGACCTGCTTGAGCTGGTCGTAGAAATCGTTGAATGTGAACTGGTTCTTGGCGATCTTCTTTTTGAGCGCCCGGGCCTGCTGCTCGTCGAACTGCTCCTGGGCCTTCTCCACGAGTGACACGACATCACCCATGCCGAGGATGCGGTCAGCGACGCGGGCAGGATAGAATATGTCGAGGGCTTCCATCTTCTCGCCCATGCTGACGAACTTGATCGGCTTGCCGGTGACCGCCTTGATGGAAAGCGCGGCACCGCCTCTGGTGTCGCCGTCCATCTTGCTGAGCACCACTCCATCGTAGTCTATGGCCTCGTTGAACGCCTTGGCGGACTCGACTGCATCCTGACCTGTCATGGCATCGACCACGAAGAGGGTCTCTGACGGCTGGAGGGCCTTGTGGAGAGTGGAGATCTCGTCCATCAGCTCCTTGTCCACGACAAGACGTCCGGCGGTATCCACTATGACTATGCTGTAGCCTTCCTGCTTCGCTTTGGCGACAGCGTCCTTGGCTACCTTGACAGGGTCTTTCTCTCCTTCTTCGCTGTAGACAGGGACTCCGACCTGCTCGCCGAGCGTCTGGAGCTGGGTGATTGCGGCAGGGCGGAATGTGTCACAGGCGGCGAGCAGGACCTTCGCTCCTTTCTTGCTCTTGAGCCTGAGGGCCAGTTTGCCGCAGAAAGTCGTCTTTCCAGAACCGTTGAGGCCGGCCACAAGTATGACGGCCGGGCTGCCCTTGACATTGATCTCGCTGTGCTCCGAACCCATGAACTCGGCCAGCTCGTCGTGGACGATCTTGACCATCATCTGCTGAGGCTTGACGGCGGTGAGGACATTTGCTCCCATGGCCTTGGCTTTGACCCTGTCGCAGAAGTCCTTGGCTACCTTGTAAGAGACGTCGGCATCGAGCAGCGCACGTCTGATTTCCTTTATGGTCTCGGCCACGTTGACTTCCGTGATCTTGCCCTCGCCCTTGAGTATCTTGAAAGACCTTTCCAGTCTGTCTGATAGATTGTCGAACATTGTCTGTATTGGATTTAGATTACAAATTTAACACTTTTTGCCGTATATTTGCGCCCGTTATGGAACATCGGCATCATGCGCATCACGTTCATGCGCCCCACGTTCATGCGATTGAGTCCCTGAATGTGGTTTATTATATCGCGATCGCGCTCAATTTCGGCTTCGTGATACTCGAAGCCGTCGTGGGAGTGCACAGCAATTCCACCGGACTGTTCTCGGACGCCGGGCACAAGATGATAGACGTCTTCTCGCTTCTGATAGCGCTGGTGGCGTTCCGTCTTGCCTCGAGCCAGCCCGACAGCCGCTATACCTACGGTCACCGCAAGGCATCCGTGCTGATATCCCTGTTCAATGCCCTCCTGCTTGTCTGCGCCGTGTGCGTGATAGTATACGAGAGCATGGAGAAGTTCCTGGAGCCTTCGCCTGTGGACGGGGAGGCGGTATCATGGACGGCAGCTGCCGGCATCATCGTCAGCGGAGTGAGCGCCCTCCTGATGATGCGCCACCAGAAGAAGGACATCAACACACGGGGTGCGTTCCTGCACATGGCGGCGGACTCGATGCTCTCGCTGGGCGTGGTGCTCTCCGGCGTGGTCATCAGCCTTACCGGCTGGTACCGCATCGATCCGATAATCAGCCTTGTCATAGCCGCCGTGATCCTCTTCAACAGCATACGGCTCCTCTCCGAGGCCTTGAGGATGATAACGGACGGGGTGCCGCGCGGAGTGGATTACGATGCCGTAAAGGCCGTGATAGTCGGATGCGAGGGGGTGAAGAGCATCTTGGATCTGCACATCTGGGCTGTGAGCATCAACCAGACCGCCCTCACGGTGTGCGTGGAGGTGGACGGCCCGGCGGAACCTGTGCGCAGGGCACTGCACGAAAAACTGGATAAACTCGGGTTCAGTCCCGTTACAATAGAAACGATATGAAGAAGTGTATTATCATGTTGGCTGCCGCTGCAATGGCCGCAGCCGCCTGCTCACAGGCAGTGAAGTCCCCGGTGGGACAGTGGAAGATTGTGGCCGCTGACGGCGAGAAAGTGCAGACAGTGGAAAAGACACCATACATCGTCTTCGGCGAGGACGGACGGGTGCACAGCTGCCTGGGGGTCAACATCGCAAACGGGGACTATAAGTTCAACGGCGACACGCTCAAGATAGGGGAGATGGGCATGACCATGATGGCCGGTCTTCCGCAGGACATGGCCGTGGAGAACAAGGTCCGCGAGGCCATCAACGCAGTTGAGCGCATCAGCTATTCCGCCGACACGCTCAAACTCTCTGATGCCGAGGGCAAGGTGCGCCTCGCTCTTGTGCCCGCTACTGACGCGGAGGTCTCACAGGACTAATACTCATCCCATCCCTTGATGCTGATGCTCTCCTGCGGCTCCGCGCAGAACGCCCTGATGTAGGCAGTGGCGAGCCGGGAGTTGGTGATCAGCGGAACGTTGAAGTCGATGGCTGCACGGCGCATACGGTATCCGTTGCTGAGTTCCCCTCGGCTGAAGTTTTTAGGGATGTTTATCACAAGTTCCACCCGGTGATCCCTTATCAGGTCAACAGCTGAAGGGTGCCCCCCGGCGGAAGTCTCATCCGGACGGAGTGCCAGCTTTGCGGGCACTCCGTTCTCGTTGAGGTAGCGGCAGGTGCCTTCTGTGGCGTAGATCTCTATGCCCTTGGCGTTCAGCAGCTGGCAGGCCGGGAGGATGTCCGCTTTCTGGCGGGCGTTGCCCGAGGAGATGAGCACGGCTTTCTTCGGGATGCGGTGTCCCACGGAGAGCATGGCTTTGAGCAGGGCATCATCGAGGTTGTCCCCGATGCAGCCGACCTCTCCGGTGGAGGACATGTCCACCCCGAGCACCGGATCGGCCTCGTTGAGCCGGGAGAACGAGAACTGGGAGCACTTCACTCCCACATACTCGAGTTCGAACGGGTCGATCCCCACCGGGACCGGGTGCTCTCCGAGCATGCAGCGGGTCGCGAGTTCGATGAAATTGACTTTCAGCACCTTGGAAACGAACGGGAAACTTCTTGAGGCCCTGAGGTTGCACTCGATGACCTTGATGTAGTTGTCCGTGGCGAGGAACTGGATGTTGAACGGGCCGGTGATGTGCAGCTCCGCGGCTATGGCTGCCGTGGTCTTGCGGATTCTGGCTGCCGTGATGCCGTAGATCTTCTGCGGCGGGAACTGGATGGTGGCGTCTCCGGAGTGCACACCCGCGAACTCGATATGCTCGGAGATGGCTGAGGCGATCACCCGTCCGTTGTCGGCCACGGCATCGCACTCAAGTTCCTTGCAGCGCTGCATGAACGAGCTGATGACGACAGGGTGCTCTTCTGAGACCTCCACTGCCATGTCGAGGCAGATCTTCAGGTCATCGTAGCTGTAGCACACGTTCATGGCAGCTCCGGAGAGCACGTATGAAGGGCGTACCAGCACAGGGAAACCCACTTCTGCTATGAAACTGTCGATGTCCTCCATCGTGGTGAGTTCCCTCCATCTCGGCTGGTCGATACCGAGCTTGTCCACGATCTGGGAGAACTTGTTGCGGTCTTCAGCGCGGTCGATGTCCGTGGCCGAGGTGCCGAGAATCCTCACTCCGCTCTTCATCAGAGGCAGGGCAAGGTTGTTCGGGATCTGGCCTCCCACGCTGACTATCACGCCCATGGGCTTCTCGAGCGTGCAGATGTCCATCACGGTCTCGTAGCTGAGCTCGTCGAAGTAGAGGCGGTCGCAGCTGTCGTAGTCGGTGGAGACGGTCTCGGGGTTGTAGTTGATCATGATGGCCCTGTAGCCGCGTTTGCGCAGGGTCTGCAGGGCGTTCACCCCGCACCAGTCGAACTCCACGCTGCTGCCGATGCGGTAGGCCCCCGAGCCGAGCACTATCACGGAGCGGGAGCTCTCGCTGAAGCTGACGTCATCGGCGCTGCCGTTGTATGTGAGGTACAGGTAGTTGGTATCGGACGGGAACTCCGCCGCGAGCGTGTCTATCTGCTTGACCACAGGCCTGAGGCTCTCAGCCTTCCTGCGGGAGCGTACGTCGGACTCCGGAATGCCGAACACGCGCCCTATCTGGATGTCCGAGAATCCCTGGCACTTGGCTTTGCGCAGAAGGTCATAGCTTACCTCGCTGAGGCTCTTGACACTTTCCAGCTCACGGTAAGTGGATTCGATGTTCTCGAGCTTGTCGAGGAACCAGCGGTCGATCTTGGTAAGCTCGTGTATCCTGTCCACGCTGTAGCCGGACTCGAATGCGGCGGCTATGGCGAAGATGCGGGTGTCGGTAGGGTTCTTGAGGGCGTCGTCAAGGTCGGCGGCGCTGTAGGGCTTGTTGCATACGAAGCCGTTGGCTCCCTGTCCGATCATGCGCAGGCCCTTCTGGATGGCTTCCTCGAAGTTGCGTCCTATCGCCATCACCTCTCCTACGCTCTTCATGCTGGAGCCGATCTCGCGGGAGACTCCCTTGAACTTGGCAAGATCCCAGCGCGGAATCTTGCAGACCACATAGTCAAGGGCCGGTTCGAAGAAGGCCGGCGTGGTCTTGGTGACGGCGTTGTTGAGTTCGAAGAGCCCGTAGCCCAGACCGAGCTTGGCTGCGATGAAGGCGAGAGGGTATCCCGTGGCCTTGGATGCGAGGGCTGAGGAGCGGCTCAGACGGGCGTTGACCTCGATCACGCGGTAGTCCTCCCCGTCCGGGCTGAATGCATATTGGACATTGCACTCGCCGACTATGCCGATGTGGCGCACGATGTCGATGGCTGTCTTGCGAAGGAAGTGGAACTCCTCGTTGGAGAGGGTCTGCGACGGGGCCACGACGATGCTCTCTCCGGTGTGGATGCCGAGCGGATCGAAATTCTCCATGTTGCAGACGGTGATGCAGTTGTCGTAGGAGTCGCGCACGACCTCATACTCAATCTCCTTCCAGCCGCGCAGGGACTTTTCTACCAGCACCTGCGGGGAGAAGGAGAACGCCTTGGTGGCCACGGCGTTGAGTTCCTCTTCGTTTTCGCAGAAGCCGGAGCCCAGACCTCCGAGCGCGTAGGCCGCGCGCAGGATCACCGGATAGCCGACCTGAGAGGCTGCGGCGCGGGCCTCCTCTATGTTGGCTGCCGCGTGTGAGCGTATGGTCTTGACGCCTATCTGGTCAAGCTTCTCAACGAAAAGCTCCCTGTCCTCGGTGTCGATGATGGCCTGGACCGGGGTGCCGAGCACCTTGATGCCGTATTTGTCGAAGATGCCGTCGCGGTAGAGCTGCACCCCGCAGTTGAGGGCCGTCTGTCCTCCGAAAGAGAGAAGGATGCCCTGCGGCTTTTCCTTCTCGATGACTTTCTCCACGAAATACGGGGTGACGGGCAGGAAGTATATCTTGTCCGCCACGCCCTCGGATGTCTGCACCGTGGCGATGTTAGGGTTGATGAGCACGGTTCTGATGCCCTCTTCCTTGAGGGCCTTGAGGGCCTGTGAACCGCTGTAGTCGAACTCTCCGGCCTCGCCTATCTTGAGTGCCCCTGAACCGAGCACAAGTACTTTCTTTATTCTTCTGTCAATCATTAGAGTCTGGATATGAATTCATCGAAAAGGAACTCCGTGTCCACCGGGCCGCTTGAGGCCTCGGGGTGGAACTGGGCGGAGAAGAACGGCTTGCTGCGGTGGCGTATGCCCTCGTTGGTGAGGTCGTTCATGTTGGTGAAATACGGCTCCCAGTCAGATCCGAGGGTGGCCTCGTCCACTGCGAAGCCGTGGTTCTGGGATGTGATGAAGCAGCGCTCCGTGCCGTTCATCCTCACCGGCTGGTTGTGGCTGCGGTGTCCGTATTTGAGCTTGAATGTCTTTGCTCCTGCGGCCAGGGACATGAGCTGGTTGCCCATGCAGATGCCGAATATAGGCCTGTCGCCCTCGTATGCCTTGCGGATGTGGTCCACTGCTGCCATGCAGAGTTCGGGGTTGCCCGGGCCGTTGGAGATGAAGAGCCCGTCCCAGTCAAGGGTGTTGAAATCGTAGTCCCACGGGACCCTTGTCACCTGCACGCCCCTGTCCAGCAGGCAGCCCAGGATCCTGTGCTTGACGCCGCAGTCTACCAGAACCACCTTCTTGCCTTCTGAGCCGTAGTGCATGACTTCCCTGCAGCTGACGGCAGCGACCTGGTTGTCGAGGTTGGGGTCATAGAAAGGGAAGTCCTCCGATGCGCCCTCGGGGATGATCTTGCCGAGCATCGCACCCTGTTCGCGGAGCATCTTGGTGAGCTCGCGGGTGTCGATGCCGAAGATTCCGGGGACTTTCTGTTCTTTGAGCCATTCGTCGAGGCTCTTGACCGCGTCCCAGTGGCTGTATTTCTCGCTGTAGTCCGAGATTATCAGGCCCTTGACGTGGATTTTCTCCGACTCGAAGGTCGTGCAGAGTCCATTGGAGTCGTATTTTTCCGACGGGATGCCGTAGTTCCCTATCAGCGGGTAGCTCACGCAGAGTATCTGCCCTTCGTATGACGGGTCGGTCAGGCTCTCCGGATAACCGACCATCGCTGTGGAGAAGACCACTTCTCCGCTGCCGGCGCCGTCGTACCCGAAGTTCCAGCCTTCCATCCTGCACCCGTTCGCAAGGACGAGCGCTGCTTTTTTTCGAGTTTCTGACATATTTATATTTTCCAGTTGGATGCTTGTTGCATTAGTTCGGCCACCCTGTCGTTGCAGAGGTTTCCGAGGCTTCCTATGTGGGTGTGTCCAAGGTCTGATGCCTTGAGCGAAGAGGTGTCGCCTCCGGAGTATTTGAAGCGCCCCTCGTTGACCTCCACCCCCACCTGCCGGTAGGCTTCGCGGAAGGGTGTGCCTGAGAGCGTCCTGCGGTTGACCTCTTCCACGGTGAACAGGTGGGTGTAGAGAGGGTTGTCCAGGATGTGTGTGTTGACTTCGATATGTGCGAGCATGTAGTCCGTCATCTTCAGGCAGTCGTGCATCATCTCCAGGGAAGGGAAGAGTATGTCCTTGAGCAGCTGGTAGTCACGGTGATAGCCGTGGGGGAGGTTGCTGCAGAGCATCGAGATTTCGTTTTCCGTGGAGAGGATGCGGTCGCACTTGCCGCGCACCATCTCCCAGACGTCGGGGTTCTTCTTGTGCGGCATGATGCTGGATCCGGTGGTCAGGCTGTCAGGGAAGTGGATGAAGCCGAAGTTCGGGCACATGTACATGCAGCAGTCGGCTGCGAACTTGTTGAGGGTGAGGGCTATGGAGCCCATGGCTGCGGCTGTGCACTTCTCTGTCTTGCCCCGGCTCATCTGTGCTGCGACGCTGTTGATGACGGGGGAGTCGAAGCCCAGCAGACGGGTGGTCATGTCCCTGTCCAGGGGGAAGGAGTTGCCGTAGCCGGCGGCTGAGCCGAGGGGGTTGCGGTTGACTACCCTGTAGGCCCCGTGGAGCATGTGCATGTCGTCCACCAGAGCCTCGGCGTAGGCTCCGAACCACAGGCCGAATGATGACGGCATGGCTATTTGGAAGTGGGTGTAGCCGGGCAGAAGCACTTCCTTGTATTTCTCGCTCAGGCCCTGGAGAGTGCGGAAGAGCTGGAGCGTCTCCTCCCTCATCGCCAGGATCTCATCGCGCAGAAAGAGTTTTATGTCCACAAGGACCTGGTCGTTGCGCGAGCGGCCGGAGTGGATCTTCTTGCCCATGTCCCCGAGTTCTCGGGTGAGGCTTAGCTCGATCTGTGAGTGGATGTCCTCCACATCGTCTTCGAGCACGAAACTGCCGTCCTTGACAGTGTCCTCTATCCTGTCGAGGGCCGCTGTGAGGCTGTCAAGCTCGTCTTTGGTGAGCAGGCCGATGCTTTCCAGCATCCTGATGTGAGCCTTGGAGCCCTGTATGTCATATGCTGCCAGCCGAAGGTCGAGCTGCCTGTCGTTGCCGACGGTGAAACTCTCCACCTTTTCTGTCGCGCTTGTACCTTTATTCCAGAGTGTTGCCATGAAAATTATTGATGTATTCGGTGTATGTTTCTATTGCTTGCTGAATCTCGCTTGTGAGTATGTATTCGTCAGCCTTGTGTGAGCGTGCGGAGTCTCCGGGGCCCATCTTGATGGCCTCGCATCCGATGCGCATCCAGTCGGAGGTGGTGGGGGAGGAGAACTCCTCAAGCCCCAGGGCGCGGGCGGCTGCGAGCAGGGGCGAGCCTTCCGGGGTGGCGGATGAGCGGTTGGCGAGGTTGCGGGCCTTGAGGCTGCTGCGGCACAGGGCCTGGAGTTCCTGAAGGATCTCCGTGTTGGTGTATTGCTCCGTCGGGCGTATGTCCACGACGAAGCGGCACAGGTCCGGGATGACGTTGTGGGCGCTGCCCGCCTCGATTTGGGTGACGTTGAGGCGGACATCCCCCATCCTCGGGGAGTGTCTGGTGAAGCGGTGTGAGCGCAGGGCCGCGATGTCATCGAGAGCGATGTATAGGGCGTTGACGCCTTCTGCCCGTGCCGCGTGACCGCTTACTCCGTGAGCCTCCCCGTCAAGGACAAGCAGTCCACGTTCGCTCGTGGCGGCCTTCATCCCGGTCGGTTCCCCGACTATAACCCAGTCCGGGAGGGGGAACACCCCGCTTTGCTCCAGACCCCCGCCGGCGGCATAGAGCCACCTTGCCCCGTCCGGGCCGGAGCGCTCCTCCTCCCTTGTCAGGACGAGCATGAGGTTGAAGGGTAGGGGGATATTATAAAAATGACGGAAAGTGGCAATCATCGACACCACACTTCCGCCGTCATCGTTGGAACCGAGCCCCCGGACGATACTCTCGTCGTCACCCGGATCGAAAGGGTCTTTCGTGTATCCGCCGGATGCGCTGACCGTGTCCAGATGGGCATCCAAGGCCATAGTCTTCTTGAGAGGGTCGAAATGCCGGGTCACGGAGACTATGTTGCCGCCCGGCAGGCTGTGCTCAATCCCGAAACTGTCCAGTGCTTCGCTTACCAAAGAACTGACCTTGCCCTCTTCGAAGGAGAGGGAAGGGGTGCGGACCATCTGCCGGAGAAGGTCTATGTATTCACCATACTTTGTCATAGAGCCAGTCTTGTACCAGCACTGCCGTCAAGCAGGCTTGAGGAGTGCAGGATGCGTACACCGGTCGCACCGGAACGCAGCGCCGAAAAGGCGTTGTCCAGTTTCGGGATCATCCCCTGCGCGACACGCCCCTCGTCCTTCAGTCGGGTGTAGCCGTTGAAGTCGAGAAGCGGAATTACGCTTGACGGATCATCCAAACTGTAAAGTACGCCATTTTTTTCGAAACAATAAAGAAGTTCTGCCTTAATTGCAGCAGAAATTGATGAGGCTATGGTGTCGGCGTTGGTGTTGAGAAGCTCCCCATGGCCATCGTGGCTGATGGCGCAGAATACCGGAACTGTCCCTGAATCAATGAGTCTGAGCAGTCTCTCGGCATCTACTGACTCTGGCTTAACATCTCCCACGAGCCCGTAGTCGAGTCTGGTCACTCCATCGGACAGGAGTTTCGGGGCTCGGCGGGAAGCGGTGATGAGGCCCGCGTCGCAGCCGGCGAGGCCCATCGCGTTGCATCCATTGCTCTGAAGCAGGGCGGTGATATGCTTGCTGCACCATCCGGCGTAGACCATGGTCACAAGCTGGAGAGTCTGCGGATCGGTGACCCTGCGTCCCTCGACCATCTGCGGCTCCATCCCCAGTCTGCGCTGGAAGTCGCTTGCGATCTTGCCGCCCCCGTGCACGAGGACTTTCGGCCCTTCGAGGGACGCGAAGTCCTTACAGAACTTCTCAAGCAGCTCCGGAGAGTCCACCACGTTGCCGCCGATCTTGATGACCTTTATCATAGGGACTCGAGTATCTTTTTGATTACCGTCTGGGCGGAGACGACCCTGTTGGCCGCTTCCGGAATCACCAGAGAGCGCGGGCCCTCTATGACATCGTCGCTGACTATCATGTTGCGTCTCACCGGAAGGCAGTGCATGAAGAAGGCATTGTCGGTGAGGGCCATCTTCTCGCTTGTCACTGTCCATGAGCGGTCGCGGCTGAGGACTTTGCCGTAGTTGTCTCCCTCGTAGGCGGACCAGTTCTTGGCATATACGAAGTCGGCTCCGCGCAGGGCCTCGTCCTGGTCGTGGGTGACTCTGGCGTTCCCTACGAACTCCGGTGCGAGGTCATATCCTTCAGGGTTTGCTATCACGAAATCGTAGCCGGCGAAGTTCATGCCCTCGGCAAACGAGTTCGGAACGGCCTGCGGAAGCGCCTTCGGGTGCGGTGCCCAGGTCATCACCACTTTCGGACGCTCCTTGGTCATGTGCTCCTCGATGGTGATGATGTCGGCGAAGGTCTGGAGGGGATGCCTGGTGGCGGCTTCCATGCTGAAGACCGGCTTGCCGGAGTATTTTATGAACTGGTTGAGGATCACCTCGTTGTAGTCGTCTTGCTTGCTTTCGAAGCGTGCGAATGACCTCACTCCTATCATGTCGCAGTAGCATCCCATCACCGGGATGGCTTCGAGCAGGTGCTCGCTCTTGTCGCCGTCCATGATCACTCCGCGCTCGGTCTCGAGTTTCCAGGCTCCCTGGTTGACATCGAGGACGATGACGTTCATCCCGAGGTTGAGCGCGGCTTTCTGGGTGCTCAGGCGGGTGCGGAGGCTGTTGTTGAAAAATACCATCAACAGGGTTCTGTTGCGGCCGAGTGTCTGGTCGGCGAACGGGTTCTTTTTGACTTGCTGTGCCTGGGCGAGCGCCTCCTTGAGGTCGCCCAGCTGGCGTATGTTTGTGAATTCTTTCATCTTGCCGTTATGCTGTGAGTTCTCTCCATGCCTTGATGAACCTGTCCGCCGTTTCGCGGCTTATGGTGAGGGACGGCAGGAGCCGGATTACTGAAGCGCCTGCAGCCCCGGTGAAGAAGTGCTTCTCGAAGAGCAGGCGGTCGCGCAGGCCGATGTACTCAGGCTTCAGTTCAAGTCCTATCATCAGCCCGCGGCCACGGTATTCCTTGAGGGCCTTGTCTCCGCGGAGGGCTGCCCCGAAGTGCTCGCCGACTCTGGCCGCGTTCTCGATGAGGTGCTCGTTCTCAATCACGTCGAGGACCGCAAGGGCTGCCGTACAGGCGAGGTGGTTGCCTCCGAAAGTTGTGCCCAGCATCCCGTATTCCGGCTTGATGTCAGGGGAGATGAGCACTCCGCCTATAGGCAGGCCGTTGGCCATGCCCTTGGCTGTGGTTATGATGTCGGCCCTGATGCCCGATTTCTGGTGGGCGAAGAACAGACCGCTGCGTCCGTAGCCTGACTGTATCTCGTCCAGTATGAGCTTGGTGCCGTATTTGTCGCAGAGTGCCCTGAGGCCGCGAAGGAACTCGTCGGACGGCTCATAGATGCCGGCCACGCCCTGGATGCCCTCGATGATGGCTGCGGCATACCGGCGGCTTGAGAGTTCTCTCTCCACGGCTTCGAGATCGCCCATCGGGACGAAGCTGATATTGTCCGTGCTGTTGAAAGGTGCGCGGAGTTTCGGGTTGTCGGTGGCGGCCACGGCTCCGCTGGTGCGGCCGTGGAATGCCTTGTTGAATGCGAGCACTTTGGCTCTGCCGGTCGCGAAGGATGCGAGTTTCATGGCGTTCTCGTTGGCCTCCGCTCCGCTGTTGCAGAGGAACAGGGCATAGTCATCGTATCCGCTGGCTTTGCCGAGCCTTGCCGCGAGCTCGCGCTGGAGGGAGTTCTGCACTGCGTTGGAGTAGAAGCCGAGCCGGGTAAGCTGGTCCTGGAGCATCTTGACGTAGTGCTGGTGGCAGTGCCCGATGCTGATGACGGCGTGACCGCCGTAGAGGTCGGTGTATTCGACCCCGTCCTTGTCCCAAAGGCTTGTGTCGAGTCCGCGTACAGGCTCGATGTCCCAGAGTTTATATACTTTGAATAAATCCATGTCTAAAATGCTGAAGCTTTGAGTCTCAAGCCTGCATCTTCGGGAAAACCGAACATCAGGTTCATGTTCTGGACGGCCTGCCCCGAGGCGCCCTTGAGGAGGTTGTCGATGACGGAGCACACCACCAGCTTGCCGTCGTGCTTTTCCAGGGAAATTAGGCACTTGTTGGTGTTGACAACCTGTTTGAGGTCAACTGGGACGCTGCTCACGAATGTGAAACGGGCATCACTGTAATAGGCCCTGTAGAGGCTGGAGGCTTCATCCAGGGTGAGTTCGCAGTCCGTGTAAACCGTGGCGAAGATGCCCCGGGTGAAGTCTCCACGCATCGGGATGAAGTTGACCGGGGAACTGAAGTCCGGCTGAATCAGGGAGAGGTTGCGGCGGATTTCCTTGAGATGCTGGTGCTCGAAGACTTTGTAGGCCGAGATGTTGTCGCAGCGCCAGCTGAAGTGAGTGGTCTCGGACGGCCTCACTCCGGCACCTGTCGAGCCGGTGATGGCGTTGACGCAGATCTCACCATCCAGGATGCCTGCTTCGGCCATAGGCAGGAGAGCGAGCTGGATCGCTGTGGCGAAGCAGCCAGGGTTGGCGAGGCTTGCGGATCGCTGTATTTTTTCTCTCTGCATCTCGGGAAGTCCGTAGACGTAGCCTCCGCTCTCGTCGCGGAAGTCCTGCGCGAGGTCTATCACCTTGAGGCGGGAAGGCCGCTCATGCTGCGCCCAGAACTCGCGGCTCTTGCCGTGGGCTGAACACAGGAAGAGGACATCCACGGAGTTGAGGTCGAAACTGTCGCAGAATCTGAGTTCCGTGTCGCCGAGCAGCCCGCTGTGCACCTCGTAGAGGTGTTTGCCGGCACTGCTCTCCGAGTGGATGAAGCTCAGGTCGGCATAAGGGTGGTTGACCAGGAGTCTTATCAGCTCGCCGGCGGTGTAACCGGCCCCTCCCACGATCCCGACCCGTATCTTTGATGGGCGTTCTGCGGTGGGGGCATCGGTTTTCCTGCGGGGAGTTTTTCTTCCTGATGCGGTCTCTATATTTTGCGGTACTGCCTTGCGGCGTTTTTTTATGGTGTTTTCTGCCATTGCCTACAGGTTTTCCTCATCCTGGTGTTTGCTGTAGTATACCCGGAGCGGGGTGGAGAGCACCTTGATGAAGCCTTTGGCGTCTTCAGCGGTCCAGCCCTTCTGGGTCTCGCCGTATTCTCCGAGCCTTGACTTCACGAGGTCGTCAGGGGAGTCAACTCCCACGGTGGAGAAGCTGTATGGGCGGAGTTCCAGAGTTACGGTCCCGTTGACGTTGCGCTGGCTGCTCTCAAGCATCGCCTCGATGTCGCGCATCACCGGTTCGAGGTACTGGCTCTCGTGGAGGAACATGCCGTACCAGTTGGCCACCTGGTCTTTCCAGTACTGCTGCCACTTGGAGAGGGTGAACTTCTCGAGGAACTTGTGCGCCCCGATGATGAGCATCGGTGCTGCCGCCTCGAAGCCTACGCGGCCCTTGATGCCGATGATGGTGTCCCCGACGTGCATGTCACGGCCTATGCCGTAGGCTGATCCGATGGCTTCCACGGCCTGGATGGCCGCGATCTTGTCATCGTAGTATGCTCCGTTGACCTCGGTGAGTTCGCCTTTCTTGAAGCCGAGGCTGAGGATCTCGCTGCCGCTGCGGGAGACCTGCTTGAGGTAGGCGGATTCCGGGAGACCCTGCGTGGAGTCCAGGATTTCTCCTCCGCAGATGGAGGTCCCCCAGATGCCTACGTTGTAGGAGTATTTGAGTTTCGTGAAGTCGGCGTTGAACCCGTGCGCGTTGAGGTAGTCCACTTCCTGCTTGCGGGAGAGGTTGCCGTCGCGGGTAAGGGTGATGATTTCCATCTCCGGGCACATCACCAGGAAGGTCATGTCGAAGCGGACCTGGTCGTTGCCGGCGCCGGTGGAGCCGTGGGCTATGGCATCGGCGCCTATGCTCTTGGCGTAGCGTGCGATGGCGATGCCCTGGAATATGCGCTCGGAGGACACGGAGATCGGGTAGGTGCCGTTTCTGAGGACATTGCCGAAGACCATGTATTTGAGGCTCTTGTCGTAGTATTCCTGCGTGACATCGAGGGTGACGTACTTGGCGGCGCCGAGCTTGTAGGCGTTTTCTTCATTGGTGCGGAGCTGCTCTGGGCTGAATCCGCCCGTGTTGGCGCAGGCCGCGTGGACTTCATATCCTTTCTCTTTGGCCAGATACATCACAGTGTAGGAGGTGTCCAGCCCGCCGCTGAACGCGACGACAACTTTTTTCTTGCTCATATAATTGTTTTTTTATTCGTCGGGATGATGGATTTCGAGGTGCTCCTTGGGATCGTAGAGCAGCCCTGTGCAGATGCACATCTTGTAGTCATGGCTCTTGAGGATGTCGAAGTGGCGGCAACCCTCGCAGCCTTTCCAGAACTCGGGATCATCAGTGAGCTCGGTATACGGCACTGGGCGGAAGCCGAACTCATAGTTCATCTTCATGACCGCAGCCCCGGTGGTGATGGAGAATATCTTGGCGTCCGGGAAGAGGTGGCGAGAGAGGATGAAGGTCTGCTCCTTGATCTTCTTGGCCACGCCGAGGCCGCGGAACTCGTGGGCCACGATGAGGCCGGAGTTGGCGACGAAGCTCTTGCCTCCCCAGGATTCAATGTAGGAGAAGCCGGCGAATTTCCCGTCGGGCTGCGCGCTGCCGTTTTCCTGCTCCGTCTTGTCTTTGCTTTCCCGCTTTGACCCGGCTTCGTCGGGGGCTGTGGAGGCTTCGTCGGGGGCTGTGGAGGCCTCGTCGGGGACTGTGGCGGCTTTGTCCGGGATGGCCAGGGCGATCACGGCCTTGCCGGCGCGGATCTTCTCGCAGATGTACTCCGGCGTGCGGTTGGCGATGCCGGTCTTGCGCTCAAGCGATGATATGTAGATTTCTTTGCAGATGTCCTCTGCGTACTTGATGTGGCTTTCGTCAGCCACGGTCACTTTTATTTCCATTATTATATATAGACTCCCTAACGGCAAGACAAACCGAGATTGTCAATTGCAATTGCTGAGAGTGAAAATTCTGTCTGATTGGTGGGTAATGCAATGAATTTTCCGAAGTGTGGGAGGTTTCTACGCCTCCTATAGTCGGACGTCCCGTCGAAGGGTGAGGGATATGTAATTCACTACTTCCATGTCGAATGCGGCAAAGATAGGGTTTTCTGATTGGAAATGCAAGAGTTGGGTTGTATCAGATGTAAAAAGCATACATGTATCGGATGCGAAAAGAGGACCATTGCTCTTGTAGGTTGACGGGTTAGAGAATTTTGAAGCCTTTGTGCTCTAACCTGGAACTGAAAATGCTGTCTGGCGTTGTTTTCCGTTATAGGTTAGAGCATTTTGAGGGTATTTTGCTATAACCCGTTATGGGTGTTCTGGTGGAGATTTTGAAAACGACGTCTCTTGGCAAGAGACGACAAGGCAATGCAAATATAGTGATTTTCACCGAATTGGGTGCGTACCGCGATTGAAAATTAAGGTTCATTTCCGTTCACGGGGCGTTCTTTCGCCCGTATCGTATTTTCTCTCAATGCTTTGCGAGAGCGACGTCTCTTGCCAAGAGACGTCGCGCGCCCCGGGGTGGGGAAATGCCCGGGCCTGTTTTGGAAGTGATTGAACCTCAATGAAATAGACGGGTTCGATGTCCCCAAGGAATACCCTGACTACAAGGAAAGCGGCAGATGGAGAAGCTTGATTACGACGCTCCGGCTTGGTATGTGATGCGAGTGGCCTACCAGCACGAGATCCAGACGCGCGAGCAGATCGAGGCGGCCGGTCTGGAGTCGTACCTGCCGACGGAGCGTGTTCGGAAGCGCAATGCTGCGGGCTACGCTGTGGGCTGGGAGACCAGGGCTCTGGTGCACAACTACATCTTCATCCGCGACAGCCTCAACAACATCCGTCGTGTGAAGCGCGACATCCCCCATCTGAGATATTTCCTTGCGGCCGGCGGCCCTGGCGGTCTGGACACATGCCAGACTGTGCCGGAGAAGCAGATGCAGGACTTCATGGCCTGCGTGCGCACGAGGGGCTCTAAGCTTCTTGAGGCGGGGATGGACATCAGCAAGGGCGACAAGGTCCGCGTGCTTGCCGGCCCGTTCAAGGGGATCGAGGGAATATATATGCGTATGCCTGACCGCCACGAGAACAGGGTGGTGGTGCGGATCGAGGGTGTGGCTGCCGTGGCGACGGCGGTCGTGCTGAAATGTGACGTGGAGAAGATATGAAAAGGGAAGAGTTGGAGAAGATGTTGCCGCTGTTGCGGCCGTGGCTTGGCCGTGCCGGTGCGGGCAGTCTTATGTTGACGTGTCAGCTTCGTGCCTGCCTCGCGCTTGAGGGGCTTGAGGAGAGCGGATGCGGCTTGGCACCATGGATTGAGGAGAGTTTGGAGTCTCTCGTCAGTGCTGCCCTTGAGAGAGCAGGAGAAATCTGCGATGCCGGAGAGGCTGCGCGCCTGCTTTATGCGGCGATGGATGCCTCGTTCAACTCGGAGCGGCTGGGGGAGCGTTATGTGGAGCAGTGCCGGGCTTTGTCGGAGAGGGTGATAGAGCGTTTTCTCGAGGAGCGGCGGCGCTATGCCGGCGATGAGGAAGCGGAGCGCTCTGTTTTCCGCTTGATTGTACTCAATCTATATGGTGTGGGCGGCCCGGATTCCGTGCACTCGGATTGGAGGTCGTTTCTGGATTCGCTTCTGGAGCGGTGGTCGGCTGAGTCGATGGGTTCTCCGCTGTGGTCGGGACTTACCGGTGAACAGCGCTTGAGGCGGCACACGGCGATGCTGGAGGAGGCTTACATGTTGGGAGACAGCCGCCATGCCGGGCTTCTGGAGCGGAGTTATGCGGAACTTGTCTGCGGCGCGGAGTTGCCTTCATCGGGGGATGGTTCTTCTTCTGGGGCGCTTTCTAGCGGCGGAACGGACTTCGGCTATTTGTCAGCCCTGTATGATGCGGCCCTCGACGGGACGGACGGGCTGATGCCGGATTTGGCGATGATGGATGCTGTGGCTGAGCGTTGCGATGAATTTGTTCTAGGCAGCCTTGCTCCGGCCCAGTCTCGCGATGCCGCGCTTGCTGAGGTATCAGGCTCTGATACGGCTGGCATTGGCATCCCTGCTTTCGCCCCGTCGGCAGGTCAGGCTCAAGCACTGGCGGTTTCTGTCCGCCACTGCTGCTGGCAGCTCTCCCGGCAGGCCGACGAGGAGTTCGACAGGAGTTTTTGAGCTGCTGCTTTGGAAATATCTTTGAGAAAGATTATCTTTGAGAAAGATATTTCACGAGTTTATGGTTCTAAAAGAATTTTTGGACAGGGAAAAAGATGTCAGACGGCTTCGCGCGGCTCTGGATCGCCCTGATCCTCAATTTATAGTGATATACGGAAGACGGCGTATCGGCAAGTCTTCCTTGATAAAGCATGTCATAGCTCAAGCTAAGGATATCTACTTTCTGAGCGACCAGACTTCAGAGCAGAATCAGCGCATGCTGTTTTCCCGCTCTGTGGCGGAACAGATAGAAGGATTTGACAAAGTTGTATATCCGGACTGGGAAACTGTTTTCCGTGCGTTGAACAACCAGTTGCCGTGTAGGATAACTATTTGTCTTGATGAGTTTCCGTACCTTGTAAAAAGTTGCCCATCGCTTCCGTCCGTCATCCAGAAGCTGCTGAATTTCAAAATATTCAAGTTCGATCTGGTGTTGTGCGGCTCATCGCAGCAGCTGATGTACAGTTGCGTGATGGACAAGAAGTCTCCGCTTTATGGGCTGGCTGATGAGATAATAAAACTTTCACCCATTCCTGCCGGGTATATCAGCAAGGCACTGGATTGCAGTGCATCGCAGGCTGTGGAGGAATATTCTATATGGGGAGGTGTCCCAAGGTATTGGGAGCTGCGGAACGATTATCCCGATATGGAGTCCGCCATACGGAATCTGCTTCTGGATACGCAGGGTATCCTGTCAGACGAACCGCAGAGGCTTCTTCGTGACGATATGCGTGAGACGATACAGTCGGCGACACTCCTTTCTGTAATCGGAGAAGGTTCGAGCAAAATATCGGAGATAGCTTCGCGGGCCGGAAAACCGGCAAGTGAAATCACCGAGACATTGAAAAAGCTCCGGGATCTCGGTTTTGTTGCCCGGGAAGTGCCTTTTGGTGAAGATGAGAAGAACAGCAAGAAGGGGCTCTATCACATAAGTGATTCTTTGTTCCGGTTTTACTACAAGTTCGTTTCTCCATATATCTCTCTGCTTGAGCTGGGTGATTCGGATGCAGTGATGGCACTGTTCCGTAATCAACAGGCATCTTATACGGGAGTGTGCTGGGAGCATCTGTGCCGGCGTTTCGTGAGCGGGCGGTCTATTGACGGGGTGCTGTACAACCGGGCATCCCGGTGGTGGGGGAAGGCTTTCCCGGAAGGTGAAAGGGAGGGCAGGATGATGGAGTTTGATATCGTGGCGGAGTCTTTTGACAAGAAGCACATCCTGATAGGCGAGTGCAAGTGGACTCATTCTGAAAATGCCGAGGCAATAGTTAAGGAAATAAGTTCTGCTGTGCCGTATCTGCCTTTTATCAAGAAGGGGCAGTCCGTGCAGGTTGTTCTGTTTATGAAAAATGAGCCATTGAACCGGTCTTCGGCAAAGGTATTCCTTCCGGAGGACGTTATGGCTGTTTGAGATGGTAGCTTATCATGGAAATCATAAAGACAAACATAGAGGGTGCGCTTATCATCGAGCCGAGGGTGTTCGAGGACGCGAGGGGGTATTTTTTTGAGAGCTTCTCGCAGAGGGAGTTCGATGCCAAGGTCGGGCCTGTGCGCTTCGTGCAAGACAACGAGTCGAAGTCCAGCTACGGCGTGATGCGCGGCCTTCATTTTCAGGTGCCGCCGTTTGCCCAGAGCAAGCTCGTGCGCTGCGTGCGCGGCAGGGTGCTGGACGTGGCGGTGGACATCCGGCGCGGGAGTCCTACTTACGGGCAGCACGTGGCGGTTGAGTTGAGCGAAGATAATCACCGCCAGTTCTTCATCCCGCGCGGCTTCGCGCATGGCTTTGCCGTCTTGAGCGAGGAGGCGGTGTTCCAGTACAAGTGCGATGAATATTATCATCCGGAGTCGGAAGGTGGCATCAGTATTCTGGACAGCAGTCTCGGCATTGACTGGCACATCCCTGCAGAGCACGTCATCTTGAGTGAGAAGGATACGAAGCACCTGTTGCTGAGGGACTTCGTGAGTCCGTTCGCTTATGATGTGAAGCAGTAGCGGCACCGATGCACTGTATGAGTGCACGATTTAGTGAAAATTTGCACTCATTGAGTGAAAAATGCTATCTTTGTGTCCAGACACAAAGGAGTTCAGTATGGTTGATGAGTCTTTATATGCTTATATGCGTCTGCAGCTGGCGCTGACGTCCAGCAGATTTCACAGATATCTTTATGACAGGGTGAACTGGTCTGCGCGGATGGTAGCTATCACTGGCGCTAGGGGAGTGGGTAAATCCACAATGGTGCTTCAGCATCTCAAGGAGCAGCCAGCCGACTGCAAATATCTGTATGTTTCAGCTGACCATACTTATTTCAGCACCCATTCTCTTGTCGAGGTGGCTGATGAGTTTTCTAAAGAATCAGGCGGTCTTCTCGTCATAGATGAGGTTCACAAATACTCCGACTGGTCCAGACAACTCAAGCAGATCTATGATACTCATCCTGACATGCGCGTCATTTTCACCGGTTCTTCAGTCCTGGATATCATGGACGGTGTGGCTGATTTGAGCCGAAGGGTGCTGCACTATACATTATATGGGTTGTCGTTCCGGGAGTTCCTCGAACTGTTCCACGACATCAAGGCTGCAAGATACTCGCTGGATGAGATACTTGCTGGAAAGGCTCAGATAGAAGGGCTTCTGCATCCTCTTCCGCTTTTCCGCCAATACCTTTCGGAAGGCTATTATCCCTTTGCCATAGAGGGAGACTTTCCGATGCGGATGCAGAATGTCATAACGAAGACGATAGAGTCAGATATTGCTCAATACGCTGAGATCAAAGCTGCTACGGCGAAAAAACTTAAAAAGATGCTGGCCGTTGTGTCGACTCTTGCCCCGTATAAACCTAATGCGGACAGACTGGCGTCGGAGATCGGTGTCAGCCGCAACAGCGTCCCCGAATATCTGGCTCTGCTTGAAAAGGCCCAGTTGATCGGCCAACTCAGGGACGATACCGGGGGGATGCGTGGGCTTGGTAAGGTCGAAAAGGTATACATTGACAATCCGAACCTCATGACAGTCCTGTCGGGCGGCAAGGCGGATATAGGCAATATGAGGGAAACCTTTTTCTACAACCAGATGAGGGTGGAGAACGAGGTCATCTCTTCTCGCCAGTCTGATTTTGTCGTAGATGGACGGACATTCGAGATCGGAGGCAGGAATAAGGGTAAGCGTCAGATAGAGAACCTCGAAAACGCGTACGTGGTGAAGGACGATATCGAGTTTGCTCAAGGCAACACCATACCGCTCTGGGCTTTCGGGCTGAACTACTGAATGCGTGGTTTGACGGGATTCCGGAATTGATCGCGGACCGGCGTAATCGAGCTGCCTTACGCCGCAGGGAGGCGCTCCCTTGCGAAAACACCTCCCCTTGGCTGTCCGGATGAGAAAAGACATTAGCCGAAGCTAATCGGGATATTCAAGAAGACCCTTATTTCTTCCTTTTTGTATCCTCTGACGAGTTCTTTTTTGCCATTGCGGATCCTGATGTAAGGAGCCACTATGACAGGCTTTGACTTTTCGCAACCTAGGCGAATTTCAAGCCTCACCGTAATCAGGTGTATTTTCATTGAAATTGTATTTAGGCTCACCTGCAAAGTTCCGTGTAAAAACTCATAAATAAGTTCCATATTCAAGGTAAGTCACTACCTTTGAATCATGGA